>Ga0308013_10001251_pt1 | contig 12644 bp, 13 predicted proteins | sample Neamet181_FD_203131 | JGI IMG/M metagenome (GOLD analysis project Ga0308013, IMG submission 203131) | Marine microbial communities from water near the shore, Antarctic Ocean - #181 | ecosystem: Environmental > Aquatic > Marine > Unclassified | place: Southern Ocean | collected 2014-07-25
TACATCAACCATGATATTACACTCCACCTTTCACCCTTTGTTACCGTTGTTACTTCATGTGGAAACATAAAGTTTGAAGGGAAAATTATTGCAGAACCGGCTTTGGGTTTGTATTTATTTTCTGCAACAATAATTTCTCCCCCTTCATAATTATCATTTAAAAACAAGAGAACCGAGACTTGGGGGTATCCATATTTTTGACCATGAGAATGGTGTATGTTGTCAATATGTGAGGACATAAAACCATTAACACCATACTTGTTAATACGAAAGTCAGTATGATGGATGCAAGCAAAGTGTTCATGTTCTTCTCCATAAAATCTCATAGACTTTAATACGGCATCTTTCAAAACTGGATAAGGTCTGTTTTCTTCTCTAACCCAAACCTCATCCATTCTAACTCGTTCTTCGCTATTGTGGTTTTGTCCTTTATGACTAGAATATGTTGATGGATTCCAGTCCCAAGGATAATTATAAATACCTTCTATTTGACTACCAGAAATAACATCATCATAATAACCAATCCACTTTCTCATCAAAAACCTCCGGCAATAAACTTCTTCCAATCTGCGGCAGTACGAATATCCCACCCTCTATTATCTATGGACTTTATCACACCCTCTATAAATTCTATTACTATTTCATAGTATACAATTTTTTTCTCAATCTCAATAATCTCATCGTCAGAATTGATATACATTTGAAGGTCTGTCTTTAGAACTTTAAGGTCAAAAGGTTTTGCAGCATAAATCTTTGCATCAGATTTGCCGCCGTAATATTCCCATTTTTGGCGATACAACCTTTTATGTTCAGCTTTGCACTGAAACATCATAAGTTTATATTTGGACTTATAGTCCAACCATTTTGGTTTGATGATTTGATTTTTATAAGATTGTTGGTGTAGGTCTTCATCATCTATTATAATAAGGTCTTCTTTGGCTTCTGCCTGTAGTTCACTTAACTTGTCCATTTATTCTCCAAACTTATATTTATATATTTCAATATCTTTCTTAAACCAATTTTCAACTCTAATAATATCTTCATTATCATAATATTCCCAATATGGTTTATGGTTTGTTTTGTTGGTATGATATTTCTTTATATTTTCCAGAGGTAAACCTATTTTTGCAAATATGTTTGTAATCTCCTCATCATAATTTTCAAACCTTGCCACATAATCCACATCAGTCAAACATTCCGATTGCGGCAAATTGGTTGGTTCAGCAAACATATTTTTATTTAAGAAATGTTCTAACCATATTTTAAAAGAACCCCCCTTTGATGAAAATTTTGAAAATGAATAACCTGAAACTGCTCTGTCCCAAGGATTTCTTACAAAACCAAATTTAAAATAATTTTCAAAATTCCAACCCTCATTTTCAAAATGGTCCTTTATGGTAGAAGATTTAACATGAAAGTTAATTTTACTTGGTACATTAATACTAGAGAGCTTTTCTAATATTGGCGGTGATATGAAATGAGTAAATTTATAACCATCATCTAAAACAGAATGATTTGCGCTACATTTGGAATATTTATTTAATGTATGAGCCGCAGCATTTGATCCTGTCTTCATTACTGCAACAAAAACATATTTATGATTATGATTTATTATCACTGTTTCACCATTTATTTCCTTTACAATGTAGTAAATTCATATATCTGATATGAGAATGTCGCACTCGCTGTTATATATTGAACATCTGTACCCTCTTGACTAAATTGCAATGCACTAAGAGATACGGGATACATGTTCTGAAAATCAACTTGAATAATTGCATTATTTTTATTTGATAATATTATTAAGTTCGCATCAGAAAATAATGCATTTGCTGGAGTTGATTTTCCAACCCTTTCGGCTGACGGATTAGATATAGATACACTAGGTGTAGTTGATGTATTTGATCTAAAATCTCTAAACTGCTTTCTATCTTTTGGAAATCCTATAGCAGTCATCCACTCATGTAATGACCTATAGTTTTCTAAAAACTCGTCAACTATAAAACTAATAGTTAATTGTTCATATGTCAGTTTATCACCCATAACTGGAATGGATTTAAACGGAGTTTCAAACACAGCGTCACCCAGATTGATGCCGGGAATATTTGCAGCAGTTGTGAAAAACTCAACCTTCGGTAATTGGTTAATACCAAAACGAAATTGAGTTGGGCTAAGATAATCTAACTTATCTGGTTGTCTTTCTAGTGCAGTTGACATATAACTATTTATAAAGAAAAAAAGGGGAGAGCCGAAGCCCTCCCCAAGTTTATAGTTAAGTTTCTTATTCTTACATTAGGTTCAATACTTTTACCCGACGATAGTAAGAATTTTGGTTCGCTGTAAGTGCGATTGTAGCAGCAGTATTTGCAGCTTCGGCACCAGCAACGGCGAATGGGTTAGCAGCCATACCATAACGGGTTTTGAAACCAATTTTGGGCTGGAAGTTACTCTCACCAACCGCACGAACCATTTGCAACGGAACGTATGGGCAGTAGAAGAAACCAGCATCATAAGGTGATGTACCCTTATAACCAACAACATAGTACTGACTTGCAGAACTATTTGCTGAGTATGGATCAACATAAACCTTATAACGACCATTCATCACACCAGCAAATGTGGTGGATGTATCATCAACATTTAGGTTGTTGTTGAGGGCAGGAGTGTAATCAAGAACACCGGCCATCTGAAGTGCAGAAGCAACATCAGCGGAACAGATGATCATGTTACCCTTGCCACGACGAGTCTGTTGACCAATCGCATTGGCATCACGCTCAATCTGGAACATAAGTCCCTTGAACTTCTCAACTGACCAACGACCATTTGAGTCGGTGTCCAAATCGAAGATACCAGCAGTTGTTGTGTTGATTTGTGCGCCAGCTACAGCAGTCTTGTAGATAGAACGAACAACCTCACGGTTGATTTCTGCAAGAATTTCTGTTGAAAGAATGTTAGCAAGCTCTGTCTCGGCATCCAAACCGTGGATTGCTTTGAGGTCTTGAGCAAGTTCCATTGAATACTCAGCTTTCAATGCACGAGAAACTGCCGTAACAGTTGACTTATCAATACTGAATGACATCTCAGCAAAAGCGTTTGTTCCGCTATCGCCAAGTGCTTCACTTTGAGCAGTTGTCATACCAGTTGCGAATGTGTAAGTACCAGCAGAAGGACTGTCGTTAAGAACGGCAGGATTGCTTTCACTTGCACCAACATCACCACCACCGATAGTACTGGCAGCATTTTGGTTCGAGAAGTCACCAGAGAAACCGTTCGCAGCTGCGCCGGTTGTCTCATCGACCAATGCTTCTTCACCATCCATCGAAGCATGACGGGCACGCATTGCAAAGATAAGTCCTGTTGGACCTGTCATTGGCTGAACGCCACACACATCATATGCGATAAGATTTGGCATTGCACGGCGAACTAGTGAGATCAAAATTGGGTCCCAATTTGATACGCCGGACACATTACCTGTAGGAACGGATTCCGAAAGGAATGCTGAATCTTCTCTTAGAGCTTTTTCTTGGTTTTCGAGGATAACAGTGGTAACAGACCGCTTATAGGCATCTTCGATCCTTGGAAGATCGGGATGTTCTAGGACTGGCGACCACTTTTCTTGTAGATGTTCTGCTTGAAACATTTGTTTCTCCTTTGTTTTTATTACATCTATTTATTATAATATTAAACTTAGCGCCCGTTAATACGAGTCTCGACACGACCAATAGCAGACAAGTATGCCTTCATTGTATCACTCGTATCAATGTCCTGTGCGGCGCTTCCGTAGTCATCTTCATCATGAATAAAAGTCTCTTCTAGGTTTTCAACTTTTGGAAAATAGTTTTCCTTTAGGGTGTCGAGTTTGGCACGGAAACCAGCTTCATCCCCAAAGTCAACATCTTCTACTAGAGAGGCAAACTTCTCAACTTCTGTATCGGTCAAATCAGAAGCAACTTCTGCGATGACCTGTTCCCGAACTAATTCAGAGTTCGTAGAATTCATTTGGATATTAGATTCCATAGTTGAATTCAACTGCTCTTCTAGTTCAGCAATTTTTTCAGACTGTGCTTCCAGAACGTCATATCTTTCGTCTGGAACGTCAATGTAATGATCTTCAAACAACTGTTTCAAACCAGAAATAAAGTCTTCAGCAATCTCACCTTTGAGTCCACGCTCAATTGCTAACTCATTTTCTTTCATCCATTCCTCAACAACATAATCGAGGTATTGATCTACTTTTTCTGCAAGTGACTGTTTATACTCATCGACTTCTTCAGCAATTGCAATTTGTTGCTCTTCTACAATTCGTGTAACTTCTTCACGGGTCTTTGATTTAACGGCCGCTTCAAAGATTGTTGCGGCTTTCTGCATGAATTCTTCAGAAAGGTCTTCGCCTGCTACCAAAGCTTCAACGTCAGCAGTGATATCAATGTTCTGAATATGCATCTCTACAGCTTCAGCGACTTCATCTTCCTTTTTTTCTTCATCATCATGCATACCATTCATCATGGAGCCATATGCAGCATAAAGGTTTTCTTTATTCATGCCCATCATCTTCTTATCCATAGCAGCCATGAGTTCTTTTTTGCTCATTTTTTTATCTTCGTCTTCTTCTTCGACTTCTTCTTCGTCGTCTTCTTCATCTTCTTCGTCATCTTTGTGAGCGGCTTCCTTGACCTTTTTCATTTTTTGTATTGGGTCAGGCTTACCTTCACCTTTTTGTTGTGCATCACCAGAAACTTCTGATGCTTTATCAGCAGCAATATCAGTTGGTGAACTAGCTGCATCAGGCTCAACAACGGCTTTACCGCCATCTTGAATTTCAGCATTACCAACTGCTTTTAGTTTTTTCTTTCCCTCGGCAGGGACAGAACTTTTTTTCGGGGCATCAGCACCAGAACCATCAGAAGCTTCTTCAAGTTCCGCTAATACCTCCGCTTCAAGTTCCTCTATTGTTTGGTCTAATTCAGACATAGGAAGTCTCCTTTTGTTAAATAATATTTATAAATTATAATTTCTTGAGGAATTTAGCAAACTCTAATGCTTCCATATTCGCTTGCCTTTGACGCTTTTTAACATCAAATCTCTTTTTCACTTCTGCAACATGTGCTTCAATTAACGAACCGTTATTCCAAACCCACTCTTTCCCCTCCATAACACCTTCTACAAAAGCGTTAGGAGCGGAAGGGTCTGCAACAATATCAGCAGCAGCCGCAAGGTAAAAATCATCTCTCACATACTTGGCACCATTCCTCTCGTCCAAGCTTCCCATGCCTCTAGATGAAACACCTAATTTGGTTCCCTCGTCCATTAAAGTTTTGACGATTTTACCCATAGGTGTTTCTAAAATACGAGCCTCACCAACAACATCACTACCATCTGGTTTTAATGATGTAACTAGGTGAGAGACTCTTTCAAGGTTGACTGTTGGACCTTCTGGATGACCTAACTCACCAAATGCCCTATTTTCGTCAACAAATTTCTTATTATAGTTAGCAACTTCTTTCATCAACACATCTTTAGGGTAAATACGACCATTACGGTTCTTGACATCACCCTGCATAAAGATGCCACGAATCTTGTAATCTTTCTTACCGTTTTCTTTCTCTTCACAGATGTATTCTACATCTTGAATTGATTCTGAAATTAATTTTATATTCATGCGCCCGGATGTCCTTGTGCAACTTCTTCAACATAAACAGCGCCGTCACTACTGGCAGTTTCATTGATTACTGAAATACGGAATTCGGTCTCGGCTCTATCGTAAAGAAGAAAGCCCGGATCATCTGCTGTTCCAGATTCTAATAGTATCCCGTTTGCTCCTGTATCATCATCATTCTGTGCTACAGGAACTCCAGAAGCAAATCGTAGTGCCCGTTCTACATCAGGAACTACTGTTGTTGAGGTGTTTGCTTTTAAATAAAATCCATTTGTGGAAGATGCCGTAGGATAATCATCTGAAATAAGAAAAAGAACATCATTGCCGCCAAACTCTGTTACTCTGTATGAGGAAGATGGGGATAATTTGCCAATGATAGCTTCATGTGCTGCGTCATCAGCTGTCTGTGCTGCTGTAACTGTGCCAGCAACTCGTAATGTTTTAAATGACATACCCTACTCCTATGTTGATAACATTTCTTTTTCAAAGTATCTCATCAGTTCTTTTTCAGTAACACCGAACTTTTTTGATACTTCTCTTATAGTTTTCTCAAAAGTATTTAGGAAATCTGAAGGTTTAGCATCCATGATTTTGAAGATAGAATCAACAGATTTCCGCATTTTAGGAGACAATTTCTTGTATTCCTTTGATGCTTTGTGTTCATCTCTTTCAAAAACTGTGGTTTGATAAACTTCATTCAGTTTCTTTAGCATTGTTAACCTTATTGTTGACAAAAGAATTAGCTAATTCTTTTCTATTGGACTCCAATGAGCCACCTACTTTATTCATCATAGCATCTGAAAATTGGGTTTCTGCTTTTATATTATCACCAGATTCAATGGCATCTACAATTGATCTACTCATTTTCTACTCCTGTGGCTCTTGTTTTGGTTCTTCTGGAGGCTGTTCTTGTGGATTGTATGTTGTACTATCCTCTGCATCTCCCGGTTCGCCAACCTTACCTTGTGCAGTATCATCTCTCCTAATACCACCATGAGCATCAGGAAGATTTATACCACCATCTTCTGGGTCCATACCAGACTCTTTATTTATCTCTTTCTGCATTTCCTCAATTTCAATTTCAGTTAATCGTAAAACATTCTTTTGTACCCACGTCTTGCTGAAGAATGTGCCAATATATGCTTCTACTTGATTCAAAGTATTAATTCTATCATTAAGAAGTTCTGCTTCTTTCAACTCTGCAAAATGACCATCAGCCAAGAAATCATACTGAATATGTTCTTGAATATTCTTCCAATCGTCAGGCGATATAACACCCTTTAATAAAAGTTGTGTTTTTAGAATATCAGTGAATAATGGAACAAACTTCTTTCGTATTCTTTGTACAAACTTAGTAAATTTAAGTTCATCTCTAGTGATTTCAGTAGAACGACCAAGAGTGAACTGAGATTCTGCTTCTAATCTTGAAATAGGAACATTCAATGACCTAAACAGTTTTCTTTGGAAGTATACAATATCGTCAATCTCACCAAGATTTTGACCACCGGGAAGTGTTGTAATCTCTGTGCCTCTACCACCTTCTCGACGTGGGAGCCAGAAATCTTCCAGCATACTCATATGATTTCTATCATCACGAACTTCACCAGTTGTAGCATCATATACTAACTTGTTACGATAACGATTCATAACATCTTTAAGATATTGTTCTGCCTTTACCTTTGGTAGATTGCCGACATCAATGTAAAATATTCTACGCTCTGGTGCCCGTGAGATACGATAGATTACCAAAGAATCCTCAACCATTCTCAACTGGTTTACAGGTTTAATTGCTTTGTGGAGATATGACAGTACTCTACCACCATTACCATCAATCACACCAGAAGGAACATAAGTGATAGCGTCTGGATGAATTTGAATCCCTTGACTAGCTCCTGTTGAACCTAATCCTTTTTCATTGTAAAGAAAGAACTCTTGAACTTTTTTAATTTTATCGACACCAGTTTTTACATCTTTTTCTTTTTCAATTTTTCTTACTTTTTTAATTTTAGTGGCATCAATATATCTAAGTTCAGTTATTCCTTTTCTTGGTGTTTTTTGGTCAATGATTTTATGAAAATAAATGCGCCCATCAACATACCATCTACGGAAAAGGTCATGACCTTTTTCTTCAAACTTGAGAAGACGTAAGACTTCATCAAATTCTTCTGTAATTGTTTTTTTGATTTTACTTGAATATGGAATATTGTCTAGAACAATTTGAACAGCAATATCTCTTTCGTTTGCAACAATACCTTCATTTATAATATCTTCAATAGCAGTATCGCATTCTGATTGTTGTGCAATGTCTCTATACCGACGAATCAAATCTAAGTCAGTCTTTTCCCTTCCATCAGTATTTAGATAGGAAGCACCGAATCCGCCACCAGCTATGTCTACTGCACCATCATCAGAGGTTGGGGCGGTAAAAGATGTACCGCCCTCTTCCTCCTTAGATTTGCTTATTTTGTATCCAAAAAGTTCTGCCATAATAACTCCTACTAATTCTTACCTATATTTAGTAGGTTTAATATTAGAAGTTTACAGAGGAAGATTCAAAGTGTTGATATCTCCATGTGCATTCAAACTCTTCGATTGCGTCAGCAGAGCTTGCATCAAGTGCAATTGCGGAGATAGTCATAGGCCACGCACTTCTGAAAATATATGATTTCAAAACTGTGTCATCCCTATCCAACTGGTCCACTGTCAAATCTGTTTGATAGTCAGCTGCTGCTACAACACCAGTTCCTTCAGCAAGATCATTAATACCGTTTGACCATAATTCCAATGAAGTTCTAAGTGCAAAATCAGTATCATTCAAGAATGTTGTTGTCCATGGTTCATCAAAAACACGGTCACCAGCAACATATATATTCCTACCACGAAATGGAATTGCAATTTCTGGAAGAGAAAAAGCTGGTAATGTTGATGCTTTACACAAGAATGATGCTCTACGAACATCTAATCCTGTAGCAATTCCTGTCGGCGGTGTAATTGTCACCTTAAATTGGTTTGCTCTTGCACCACCACCAATCAATTGGGCTTTAAAATCGTCTATCTGTGCCATGTGAAGTTACTCCCTAAAATTAAAATCTACCAACTACTTCGTCAAATTCCACACCAGTACGAACTGCTACGAAATTGAGTGTGATAAAGTTAATTGACCTTGCTGGTTTGATATAGATATCACCAATAAATTCATTTCTATCTATGACCTCACCAGTATTATTCGTATCATCACAGACCACTCTAAAGTCAAAGATACCTCTACGACCTTGAACATCTCTCAAGAAAGGTTCAACCAAGTTTCTGAATGATGCTCTCGTAAATTCATCGTTGAACTCAAAGAGTTGGAATTTAGAAGCTGTTGCAATTGCTTTTTCTAGAACCAAGAACAACCGTCTTACGTTAATTCTATCGAAAGCACTTGGTTTTGAAAGTGCAGTTTTATCACCAAACAGAACCACACCTTGACCGGGGAAATCAACAACAGGATTAACTCTTGCTCTATAAAGTTGATCTCTTTCAGATTTCTTTGGTGTATATGAAAGTTTGATAGCACCTCTCACATTACCACGATTAAGACCAGCTGGTGAGAACCAAGGGTCAGCAACATTATCTGTGAAAGCACAAAGACCCGCTGTATCGCCGTTCATTGGAACAAAACGATAAACATCATTGTACTTGTCATACATGTATTTGTATCCACTATCGAATACCATGTATGAAGAAGATGGGCAAACATTGAAAGCATCAACAACATTTTCTGTAGCTGTTTGCGAACTTGAAACACCTACTGTTGCTGCCCGATATGGAGAAACAAATGCGACACAATCTCTTCTCTCATCCGTTAATGAGGTTAACATGGTTACATGTGTGTCTTGTGTTTCTTGAGTATTACCATCTCCACCACCTTTTCCACCAAGGACAAGATTAACATCAATTGTTTCTGTATCTCTAAATTCATCATAGCCCCTTTGAAGTTCACCAGCAGTTACAGCAAAATCGTCAACGCCATTTTTTAGAATTGTATTTGTTGGTGTATCAAGAGCAGCATATGAAGTTGCGCCAGATTCGCCTTCAACCTTACTACCAGCATTAGCGGCACTTCCATCTGTTCCATCTAAGAGAATGTTATCACCAGCATCTGTTCCAGCACCATCTGTTCCACCATCTTCCATTACAATGAAAGTTTCTGCTCCATCAAAATCTGTTCCCCAGTTAAAACCAGCAGAGTTGTGGTCCATCTGATAAACAAAACTTGAAGACCTAAAGATTTTATCGGCGTAGTATGTGCTATCACCTTGTGGTGACTTACCAAAAATATTTTTAGAAAGATTTGGATAAGTTTCTAAAATAGCATTGGTTCTATTTCCAGCTGCAAGAGCAGAGAAACCAGTTATTTCCCCAAGATGATCAAATACGACAATATGCATTTCATCGTCAGTGCCTCGTTGATTGTTGGTTGCAAAATCTGATGTGCCGGGAGCAGCATCAAATAAATCATACCATCTCCAGCGCCGACGAACACTTGTTCCAGATGCAATTTCTGTTTGAAGTCCGCTACCAACTGGGTCATCTTTTAATTTAACTGTAATTGTAGCTGCACCAGTATCCACAGCTACAACTTGATATTCAAATCCTAGTGTTTCAGCAAAGTTAACAATATCATGAATATTAAAACCAGCAGAAGATGTAAGACTGATAATTTTCTGACCTTTTGCCTCTGTTCCACTTGTTGTTGTTTTAGCTAATTCCTCATAAGCAGTTGCCGACGCACAGATAGAAACACCAACTGAATTTCCATGAGCGCCAGCAGTCCTTGCAGCCCACTCACCAACCGAACCTTGTCCATCAGCAAAAGCATCTTCGTAATGATCATCATCTCTAATGATAAATGATGAACCAGATGCAATAGCATTTTTAACACCAGATTCACAACGAACAACACTCAATTGATCTGAATATTGAAGGAAGTTTGCAGCGGTGAAAAAAGTTTCAAATTGGTTGCCAGAATTTTGTGGCTCACCAAAAATCTTTACTAATTCTTCCTCACTGCCTAATCTTACAATAGAACCAACTGGACCTTTTTTAAATGCTCCAGCAATAGCACCAATCGTTGTTGGAACTGCTGGAACGATACCTGTAAGATCAATTTCTCTTACGTGGACGCCGGGAGATACAAGGAAACTCATGTCTTTACTCCTATATCAGACTTCAAAACGAAAGAAACTGAAGTCTATGTTATTTCAGAATATTTATAATATCTGATTTCTTAAAACCTCATTTTATATGTGTTATAACATATAAATAATATTATGAACGAACACTATGAAAAATACAAAGAGACAATCAAAAAGGTTGCTCGTAGAAACTATCGAAAGAGAATTGTTCTATTAAATGATTTTTTGGCAGAACAATCGTGTATGCATTGTGGTGAAAGTGAAACAATTTGTCTAAAGTTTCATCCACATGATTCACAAATTCGTAAACTAACAAAACGAGTTGGGACTAATAATGAAAGCAGAAAAGAAATATTTCATCTAATAAGTAAATCAATAATTCTGTGTTCAAATTGTTTTATCAAAGTTGATAACGATTTGATAGAATTTATATGATTACCAATTTGTATTATAATCCCTGACAACAGTGGTCCATCTAGTTCCATACTCATCAACTTCATCATCAAGAGCAAGAGGATCATCAATACCATTTACTATAAATCCAAATGGGGCCATATCTTGCTCTAGCATATCTTGCTGTTCTTCCATCATAGTCATTCGTATATCATTATCTGTCAATTCTTTAAAGTATGTTTGATCTGTAGCCCAACCAAATATAAACATACAGGCAACCAAATCATCATTGCATCCATCGTCAGCAGTATACGATGAACCTTTAATAATAAAGGTGGACAACTCATTGACACAATCATAATCTTCGACAATAAGTTTGTTATCCTCAATCAATTGTTTGAGATTTGAACATCCAATCTTCTTCACAGCTTTAGTTGTTCTTACCCCCAATTGCGCTCGACCCCCTGAGAAGCCCGCTCCAAGCACTTGTCCCGCCCTGCCACGCATAGAAGCCATAACTAGGTTGTCATACTCCAAATCAAACTGTAAAGTATTTGCGACCTGTTCACCTATGTCATTTACCTCAACCATTACATATGCGTTGTTATATGCCTTTGCAACTTCATGAATCTTGGTAGGGAACAGTAGTGGTTTAATTTCATTATCTCTAAACTTTGCAACAAGCTTATACGGTATCTCTGTAACATCGAATACTATAAATGCAGAATAATCATTTGCAGTTCCCCTAGAGACATCAGCAGTCAGCATATATGTGTGCTTTTCTTCTGGCCGAACATGAATATCTATTCCAACATTTGAATGAATGGGCGTTCTGTATGTAAGTTGTTTTAGTTTCATAGGACTAATCAAAGTATCAATAGACCCTAGAAACTCACATTCAAACTCCGAATTGAATTGTGATTGAGAAGTGTTTCGTATTGTTTCTTCTTTCCAAACTTCATCTCTGCCGGGAACTTCACTCCAATGAACTTCTGTAGGAATATAATCATTTCTCTTTTCTTCGGCATCAACCCATATCTTATAGAACATATTCATACCGTGTGGAGTAGAAACAATAATAACTTTTGTATTTTGACCAGAGGTAATTGTAGGATAAACAGATGCAAAGAATTGTTCTGCAACATTGGAAGGAACGAAAGCAAACTCATCAAGGAAAATAATGTTATATGAACCACCACGAATAGCACTTGAAGAAGTGGCCGCTGCTATAATTTTACTACCGTTCTCTAGTTCTATATTACCCTTGTTCCAAGCTATGATACCTTGTTGCATCCACTTAGGAAGATTCTCATATGCAAGTTGTAGTCTACTTAGAATGTCTCTAGCAGTTGATGATTTATTGGCAAGAACAGCAATATTTACATTTGGATTAAACAATGCATAATGGAGAAGGT
>Ga0308013_10001252_pt1 | contig 12641 bp, 11 predicted proteins | sample Neamet181_FD_203131 | JGI IMG/M metagenome (GOLD analysis project Ga0308013, IMG submission 203131) | Marine microbial communities from water near the shore, Antarctic Ocean - #181 | ecosystem: Environmental > Aquatic > Marine > Unclassified | place: Southern Ocean | collected 2014-07-25
TTTTTGGGAGTTGATGTATCTGTAAAAACGACTCTATCAAAAAAATTAAAAAAAAATTTTAAACAATCGGTATACCTGCATCTAAAACCTTACATTTTATTTAAAGACAAAAGGAATGTAATAAAAAATCCTCATAAAAAAAAAAAAAGTTTCTTTATAATGAGTATAATAAGATTTTTATCATGGCTAATATCGTACAAAGTTTATTTTTTTACCAACAAAGACAAGAAACTTTATATTTTCGATAGATACGCGCATGATATTCTCATTGACCCTTTACGTTACAAGCATAATCTACCTAAAAAGCTAACAAGATTTATTTTAAATTTTTTTCCAAGACCAAATTTATGGATTTTTGTAAATCCATCGTTAAAAATTATTAAGTCACGCAAACAAGAGCTATCTGATAGTGAGTTAAAACGTCAAATAAAAGAATATTCGATTTTTTTTAAAAATAAAAAAAATGTGTTAATATTAAACACAAATATACAAACCAACTCTTTAATAAAAAAAATAAAAAAAAAATTGACTTTATGAGTAAATGAAAAATATTTTGATCACTGGTGGTGCTGGTTATATAGGCTCACATGTTGCAGAAAGTTTAATTAAAAAGAAAAAAAACATAGTTATTGTTGATAATTTGTCTACAGGGTTTAAAAAGCTAATAAACAAAAAAGCTAAATTCTTCAAGATTGATATTAGTAGTGTTAAAAAAATAAAAAAATTAATAATAGACAATAAAATTGACTCCGTAATTCATTTAGCAGCCGCATTGTCAGTAGGAGAGAGTCAAAAAAATCCAAGAAAATATAATCAAATTAATGTTCTCGGAACTAAAAATATTTTAAAAGCTTTAGAAAAAACAGATGTTAAAAATATTATTTTTTCATCAACTTGTGCTGTATATGAAGATGGTCACTCTAAAGTTAGTGAAAGCACTGAATTGAATCCAACAAGTGTATATGGCAGAACCAAATTAAAAGGAGAAAAGTTAATTCAATTTTTTTGTAAAAAAAATAAAGTTAATTATGGTATTTTAAGGTTTTTTAATGTTGCCGGCGCTAGTTCATCTGGAAAAATTGGTCAAATAAATAAAGGAGATCAATTATTTAAGAATTTTTCTATGGAAGTGCAAAAGAAAAATCCAACTTTTAAAATTTATGGGACAAATTACAAAACAAAAGATGGAACCTGCATTAGAGATTACATCCATGTTTCAGATATTGCTGAAATACACTGTCATGTATTGAAAAAAATAAACAAGCTATGTATTTCTAAAATTTTAAATTGTGGTTATGGAAGAGGTATATCTGTAAATCAATCAGTTAATGAGTTTAAAAAATATGCAAATAATAATTTAAAAATATTGAAGCTAAACAATAGAAAAGGGGATATGGTTAAAATTATTGCTATAAACAAAAATTTAAGAAAATTTATTAACTGGAGACCTAAATATAATAATTTAGCAGAGATAGTTAAGAGCTGTATTAAATGGGAAAAGAAGTTAACAACTAATATCTAAAATTTAAGCATGGGTATATAAATTGAATTTTAGTTAACTAATATTAATTTATGAACGAATCATATGACCTTAATAGTATTCTTGATGCTATTGAGAATATAAACAATAAACAAATAGAAAAAATTTCATCAAATACAATAAATAACACTAAAAAACTTTCAGATAGTATAATACCGCCTGATGTAGATAGACTTATTAAAGAAGCAGAAGCATACAAAAATAAAGTAATTTCAAAGCCAAATTCTAAATCTCTAAATTCTCACAACGAAAACTCTGAAGCAAATAACAAATATTTCAATAATTTTAAAGAAATACAATCTCAAATGTTAGAAGATCTTTACTTTAAACTCTCTAAGCGTATTAAAAAAAATACTCTTAAAATTATTTTTAATCTTCACTTAAAAATTCAAGATTTAGAAAAAAAAATAGAAAACTCTCAAGTCAAAAAAAATCAACCGATCGATAAAGATAGGCTAATTCTCAAAGAGGAAGTTGTTGCATCTTCAAAAATATTCGACCCATCAATTGACAGGTTGAATAAAACTGTATCTAATATGAAAGAAATACTTCAGCCTATTTATAATCGGGTTGAGAGACAAAAAAAAAGTTTTTTAGCTCTGAAAGAGTACTCACTAAAATTATTAGTCGACAAAGAGGCTGTCATTGAAAAATATGAAGATTTAATTATAAAAAATAAAAATTTATAATTATGATTGAGAACTCAAAGAACTGCACTCAATTTGAGATGATCGCAAGATAAAACTAACATCTGCTTTTAATCATTTAAATTTTACACAACTTTATATATAGTATCAATTATAAGTTAATGAAAAAAAAAATATTTATTACAGGATCTGCTGGTTTTATAGGATTTAGTTTAGCTAAAAATTTACTCGATTCTGGATTTCATGTTCATGGGTATGACTGCATGTCTGATTATTATGACGTTACTTTAAAATATGCCCGTAATAAGTTACTTGAGAGCTATGAAAATTTTTCATTTACAAAAGATATGTTGGAAAATCAAAATGTTTTAGACAATGCAATTATTAATTTTAAACCTGAAGTTATTATTCATTTAGCAGCCCAAGCTGGTGTACGTTACAGCATAGAAAAACCTAGAGTTTATTTAGCTTCAAACATAACAGGTACATTTAATATTATTGAGTCAGCACATAAAGTTAAAGTAAATCATTTAATAATTGCATCTAGCTCATCCGTTTACGGTGCAAATACAAAAATTCCTTATCGTGAGACAGATAAAACTGACACCCAATTAAGCGTATATGCTGCTACAAAAAAATCTACAGAAAGTATTGCTCATTCTTATTCAAATATATGGAAATTGCCAATTACTATGTTACGTTTTTTTACTGTATATGGTCCTTGGGGCAGGCCAGATATGGCTCTCTTCAAATTTACCAAATCAATTATTAAAGGAGAACCAATTGATATTTACAATAAAGGAGAAATGTATCGTGACTTTACTTATATTGACGATATCGTAAAAGGTATAATTGCTCTTACAAGTGTACCACCTAAGAATGAAAAAAAAATAGACAAAGATGATAGTCTATCACCAGTTGCTCCATTCAGAATTGTTAACATTGGAAATTCAAATCAAGTTAAGTTACTAGATTTTGTTGAGGCTATTGAAACTTATATAGGAAAAAAAGCGATTAGAAATTACATGCCAATGCAAAAAGGAGATGTTCCAGCTACATGGGCAAATACAGAACTACTAAAAAAACTGACTGGATATGCTCCTAAAACTAATATTAAAACGGGCATAAAAAATTTTATCGATTGGTATAAAGTTTTTTATAAAATAAAAGAATAAAGTCTCTAAGTATTTTAATAACAACATCTGTTAGTTGCTTCAAAGTTAAAAGTACTGATCAAAAAAATGTTTTTCATTAATATTGTTACGTATTATATGAATAACACTGCGACAATAAATGCAATTGATTATCATTATCGTTGAGATTAGTTATCATTATCAGTTAAATATAACAAAAAAGGATAAAATGAAAAAATTACTATTTTTAAGTATCGCATTAACAATTTGCTTTAATAGTTTGTTCGCAAACGAAGTTAACGTTTTTAGCGCAAGACACTATGATTCAGATATTCAACTTTACAAAAAGTTCACAGACAAAACTGGAATTAATGTAAATATTATTTCTGGCAAAGACAAGGCTCTTCAAAAAAGAATAACTGAAGAAGGTACCGACTCAAAAGCTGATCTTTACATTACTGCTGATGCAGGAAGATTAGGTGCTTTTGATGCAGCTGGAATGTTCCAAAATTCGATGTCTTCAAAAATAAAAGCTGCTGTTCCATCAAATCTAAGATCTAGAAACTGGACTGGGATAGCTAAAAGAGCAAGAATTATTTATTACTCACCTGAGAGAGTTAATGCAAATGATCTTAAAGGGATGAGGTATGAAGATCTTGCTGATCCTAAGTGGAATAGTAGAGTTGTAATTCGACAATCAAATAATGTTTACAACCAATCTCTTGTTGCTTCATTAGTTCAAAATAATGGAAAAAAAGCTACAGCAAAATGGACTAAAGGTATCGTGTCAAATATGGCTAGAGATTCAAAAGGGAACGATAGAGCTCAAATTCTAGCAGTTGCAGCAGGGGAAGCTGATTTAGCAGTAGCAAATACTTACTACTATGCATTGATGTTATCCGGTAGCAAAGGTGAAGAGCAGAAGGCGGCTGCAAAAAAAGTTTTACCTTTCTTTCCAAATCAAGATGATAGAGGAACTCATATGAATATTAGTGGTGGTGGTGTTGTAAAAAATGCTCCAAATAAAGCTAATGCTATAAAATTACTTGAGTTTTTATTAACTAAAGAAGCACAAGAGCACATAGTTAATAACACTTATGAATACCCGATTATTGACGGAGTGGAACCACACGAACTGGTTAAAGCAATGGGTGTTAATTTTAAACAAGACGAAAAAACAAAAGTGACTTCTTACGGAAAGAAACAAGCTGTTGCTTTAGAAATAATGTTAGCTGCAAAATGGAAATAAAAAGATATCCTTCTATTTATTTTCTATTAAGTGAGATGAGAAAAGATTTATTTGGTGGTGGTACAAATAATTCAGCTGATGAATTTAGTTTATTGTCTTCACAATTAACAAATTTTAATATTTCATCAGAGTGTAAAAAACTAACACCGATAAACTGGAAAAAAATTAATTAATTTTTTTCCCCGTGCCCTTAATTACTTTTAATGAATTACCCCGTTAAATGTGTTAAGGGCACAATGTAAATGTTCTTTAAAAAAATAAATGTTTGGTATTTAAGTTCCTTCTTAATATCTCTAATTGTAGCAATACCCATACTAACTGTTTTTAGTAGTTTTTTTGATCAAACAGGAAATTATTCTACGATTCTAAAAAATACTTTTCTTTACGAGTATATTTATAATTCAGTCACACTTTTAATGGGCGTCTTAATATTTACTTTTTTTCTCGGCGTAACTTGTGCGTACCTAGTATCGTTCTATAATTTTCCAGGAGTTAATTTTTTTAAATGGGCTTTAATATTATCTTTTGCAGTACCAGCTTATATATATGCTTATTCTTTAACAGCATTTTTTGAGAATTATGGTACAGCTTTTACAATTTTAAAAAATATATTTGGAGACTCTAACTACAATTCGTATATCCCAAAATTTGATGGCATGCTTGGCGCTATTATATCTATTTCATTCTCATTATTCGGATATGTTTACGTTTTAACAAGAGCATCTTTTCATTATCAGTCTCAAAATTTAATTGAGCTAGGTAAAAATTTAGGATTTTCTAAAAAAAGATCTTTTTTAAATATAATTTTACCCTCAGCAAGACCCGCTATTGTCGCCGGACTTTCTCTTGTAGCAATGGAGACTCTATCTGATTTTGGCTCAGTTTCGTTCTTTGGAATTTCAACACTAACAACTGGAATTTATAATTCATGGATATCATTTGATGACCTTATTCTTGCAAATAGACTGTCTTTCTATTTATTAATATTTATTCTCGGCTTATTTATTTTAGAAAATTTTTCTAGAAAAAAAGCTCAGTACCACACACCCATTAAAAGTGGATTAAAAAAAAAAATGTCTATAGATCTTTACGGTAAAAAATCATTCTTAGCTTTTTCTTTTTGTGCTGGAGTTTTTTTTATCAGTTTTTTGTTTCCAGTTTTACAAATGCTTTATTGGACCATTAGTTTTCCAAAACATCTTGCAGATTTAAATTTAATAAAATTATTTTCAAATACGATGTTATTAGTTTTTTTATCAAGTATTTTGCTAATTTCTTTAAGTTTTGTTTCCAATTACGGAAACAGAGTAACTAAGAGCAAATTATTAAATGCATTAACTACTTTTTCCGTTTCCGGCTATGCAATACCTGGGTTGATTTTGGCAATTGCTTTCATTACATTTATTTCTTGGTTTGACAATAATGTTATTAGTTTTTTTGGCCTCAAAACTATTAAATCAATTTTTATTGGTTCTGTACTAGGTTTAATTTTAGTTTATTTTATTAGATTTTACTCACTAGCAAGTAATGGAATTAAATCTGGCTATCTAAAGATTAATTATTCAATTGATGAAAGTGCATACTTATTGGGATACTCAAAATTTAGAACTTTTACTAATATCCACATTCCATACTTAAAAAATTCAATCTTATTAATCGGGGTTTTGATAGCTATTGAAATCATCAAAGAATTACCAATAACATTAATAATGAGACCTTTTAACTTTGAAACATTTGCAACTACTGCTTACATTTTTGCGTCTCAGGATCTGCTTGAAGCTGCGGCAGCACCATCTTTATTTTTAATTATCATTGCAAGTTTCTTTATTTTGATTACATCTAGATACATTCTTAAAGATTAGAATTATGAGTAAAAATTTCTTAGAAATAGATAATGTTACTTTTGCAGCCAGCGCCAAAAACAAAGTAAACAATGTTTCTTTACAAGTTGAAAACAAAGGAGATATTATTTGTTTATTAGGTCCGTCTGGTATAGGTAAAACTACAATACTGAGAACTATCGCAGGCTTAGAAAGAATTCATTCTGGAAAAATTACTTTAAATAATAAAGTGATATCCTCTAAAGACAGGCACGTTGAGCCAGAAAATAGAAATATTTCCTTGGCATTTCAAGACAACTCATTGTTTCCACATTATAACGTTATGCAAAACATAAAATTTGGAGCAGAGAGAAATAATAATAAGAAAAAAAATTTAACTATTAATGAAGTTTTAGAATTTCTACACTTAGAACATGTGGTAGATAAATTTCCACATCAAATAAGCTCTGGGGAAGCTCAAAGAGCATCTTTAGCAAGGTCGTTATTGTCCAACCCAGACTTATTATTATTAGATGAACCCCTATCTAATGTAGATCAAAGTTTTAAAGAAGAAATACAAGTAAAATTAAAAAAAGTATTAACTGAACATAAAATTACAACAATAATTGTAACGCATGATTCCTATGAAGCTTTTTACCTAGGAACTAAATGTGGAATTATTTTAGACGGTCAACTTAAGCAGTATGATGATCCATATAACGTTTATCATTTTCCTAACTCAATAGAAGTTGTAAATTTTTTAAATAGAGGAACCCTGATTCCTGCTAAGGTTACAGGTGAAAATAGCTTAGAGAGTCCTGATCTTGGAACCATCAAGGGTAATTTTATTAAACACTACCCAAAAGGATCAAACGTCAAGTTGCTAATACAACCGGAGGATTTAGAACATGATGATGGAAGTAACTTAAAGCTGGAAGTTGTTGACAGACAATTTCGAGGCACTAACTTTATATACACACTTAAAACCTCAAGTAATTTCAAGATTCCAGTATTTGTTCATTCACACCATATACACCAGCATGAAGTAGATGAAAAATTTGGTATTAAAAGACCTATTAATATTGATCATATAGTTTGTTTCTAATAGAAACTAAAAAAACTTAATTAATTTAAACTTTTTCTATTATTGAAATTGTATTAAATTAAACAAAGAGCGCCCTTAGCTCAGTTGGATAGAGCATCGGTTTTCTAAACCGAGGGTCGGAGGTTCGAATCCTCCAGGGCGCACCATAAAGTTTATTTAATTATTTAAAATAATTTATAAATTCAGAAATAGTTACTTTAACAATATTAGCTACCTCAAAGAAATGTATTATATGCTTTTCAGTAAATGGAAAGTTTAAAATAATTATATCTTTAAGATAAATTAAAGTTCCATACAAAAATAAAAATATTAAGTTTATTAAAATTATATAAAAAAAAAACCCCAATGAACTTTCTTTCTTTATATGGTTGTTGTCTCCAATGTTATAAATCTCAGAAAGAGATAAGCTATCTTCATTTATCTTGTGTTCGTTTGATGTATTAGAATTTTTTATTTGATCTGGGTCATCTTTTAAAAGCGATACCTCAATTTTATTTATTTTCATCTCAAGATTTTTAATTCTTAAAATTAAATTATTATTTTCTAACAAATTTTTTTCTTCATTAATAATATCTTTTTTTGAGAAAGCAGAATTTAACCTAGGTAATATATCTGCATCACTCGTGACGAAATTACGATCTTTTGTTTTTTGTTCAAATATTTTAAATGCAGAATCAATTTCTTTTAAAGTCTCATCGAAAACAGATTCATCCATTAAGTCTTCAATTTTTTTGTTTTTATGAAGAGTTTCCTCACCCCTTAGATTGTCATTATTTTGCCTGTTAACAGGGTTATTTTTTTTATTATTTTCGTTCATTGTAAATATCTATTAATTAACCTATTTCTTTAAATTAATATATAATCAAAATGATTGATAATAAATTACTAATAATAAACGTGAGTCTTTTAATTAATAAATTCTTAGAGTATTGTAGAGTAAACAAATACCAACAAAATAAAAAACAGGTTGAAACTTTAAAGTTACTTGAAAAGTTTTTCAATCAAACACATATTTCCAATATATTTAGTAATTTTTTTTTTAGGGCCAACAATAAACTTTGTTTTTATCTACATGGAGAGGTAGGCGTAGGAAAAACCATGATTCTTGATTTTTTATTTAATGATTTAGCCGTGCCTAAATTAAGAATGCATTTTAATGAGTTTATGATTTATTTCCATGACTTTAGGCATGATAATAAACTTAAAAATAAAGCTAATTCTATTGAAAAATTTGCTGAGGAAATAAAAAATAAAGCTGAGATTATATATTTAGATGAGTTTCAAGTAACAAATATAGTTGACGCAATGATTTTAGGTAATTTATTTGAAGCCCTATTTAAAAAAAATATAAAAATTATTATTACAACAAATATTAAACTAAATGATTTATACAAAGACGGTCTTCAAAGAGACCAATTTACTCCTTTTATACGTATTATTCAAAAAAACTCTATTCAACATGAGTTAAATATAGAGCTAGATTATAGAAAATTAGGATCGAATAAATTAGAAAGATTTTTTCATCCCATCAACGAACAAACTTCTTTTCAAGTTAATCAAATTTTTAGACAATTGTCTAAAGACAAAAAACTTTTACCCAGAGAACTTCTCGTAAAAGGTAGAAAATTTAAAATTAATTTTCTTTTTGAAGGAGTAGCAAGATTTAATTTTAATGATTTGTGTGGAATAAATGTAGGTGCCGAAGACTACATTGCTATAACTGATGTTTGTAGATTCATAGCTATTGATAACGTTCCTAATTTTGATAATGATAATTCTGATAAACAGCAAAGATTTATCACATTAATTGATATTATTTATGAAAAACAAATACCAATAATGATAAACGCAAATTTTAGTCATAATAATTTCAATTCTTCAAAAAGATTAGAAACTTCTTTCGAAAGAACTATGAGCAGGCTTTATGAACTCACATCCCTCAAATTTACCTCTAATTAAGTTAATGCTTATGGTTTATAATTCAATATATAGATTTTAGCTTAATAAAAATTCTATATATAGATAAGCTCTTATTGATCACTTGAACACTGATTAAAATTTAACTAGTCTAAATAGAATATTTTGATCAATCAAAATAATTAAACAATAAAAAAAGGATATTTAAATATGTTTAAAACATTTAAAAATTTGATTTTAATTGGTTTTGCTTCATTACTTCTTATTGCTTGTACGCAACAAGGTGGTGGTGGTAACTCAAAAAAATCAAAAACTTTAGAAAATACAAAAAAAGCTGGCTTTGTAAAATGTGGAGTTTCACAAGGTTTACCAGGATTTTCAAATGCAGATGCAGCTGGAAATTGGTCTGGTATTGATGTTGATGTGTGTAGAGCTGTTGCCGCTGCTGTCTTAGGTGATGCAGACAAAGTTAAATACACTCCATTAAGTGCGAAGGAAAGATTTACTGCATTAATCGCAGGTGAAATTGATATCCTTTCAAGAAATACTACTTGGACATTATCTAGAGATGCTGACATTGGTTTAACTTTTGTTGGTGTTAACTTTTATGACGGACAAGGATTCATGGTAAGAAAAAATTCAGGAATTAACTCTGTTAATGATTTTCAAAGCGGTATTTCTGCTTGTACAAACACAGGAACTACTACTGAATTAAACATGAGAGATTTCTTTAATTCCAAAAACATAAGCTACGAACCAATCGCTTTTGAGAAAGCTGATGAAGTTGTTGCAGCTTACGATGCGGGAAGATGTGATACCTACACTACTGATAAATCAGGTCTAGCTGCTCAAAGAACAAAAATGAGTTCTCCTGATGATCACAAAGTGTTACCTGAAACAATTTCTAAAGAGCCACTTGGACCAGTTGTACGTCAAGGTGATGCTGTTTGGGAAGACATTGTCAGATGGTCTCTAAATGTTATGATCGAAGCTGAAGAATATGGTGTTAATTCATCAAATGCTTCAAGCCTAAAAGATTCAGAAAACCCACAAATCAAGAGATTAGTTGGTTCAGAAGGTGAATTAGGTTCTGCTTTTGGTTTAGATAACGACTGGAGTTTAAGAATTATTGAGCAGGTCGGTAACTACGGTGAAATCTATGAAAAACACATAGCTAGCACTGGAATTATGCCTGATAGAGGTCCAAATGAACTTTGGACTAAAGGTGGTATACTTTACGTAGCACCAGCCAGATAATTATTAAAATTAATTTAAAATTAAAAGGGCTAGATTTATCTAGCCCTTTTTTTTATGATCACACTAAATGAATAAAACTAAATTAAATTAACCACTGATTAAAAAAATAGTGAATCTTAAAACTTTTTCAATAGACTTAAAAAATAAGAAGAGATTAATACCTCAAGTTTTAACCTTATTATCAATTGTATTGTTAATAAGTTATTTTACTTTTAATGCGCAGGTCAACATGGATAATAGAGGAATTGCTTTCGGATTTGGGTTTCTTACACAAGAAGCTTCATTTGATATAGGTTTTTCATTAATTGATTATGATGGATCTCATTCATATGCTAGGGCATTTTTAGTCGGTCTGTTAAACACCCTTTTAGTTTCAGTTATAGGTATTTTTTTTGCCACTTTAATAGGTGTAACAGTTGGTATTGGAAGGCTCTCTTCTAACTATCTAGTTGCGAAATTTTCAGAAGTTTACGTAGAAGTATTTAGAAATATACCTTTGTTATTACAATTATTTTTTTGGTATTTTGCTGCTTTGAGAGCTTTACCGCTTCCAGAACAAGCTATGAACTTTAACGATATTTCCTACTTAACAGTTAAAGGTTGGTATGTCCCTAAATTTATATGGACTAATTTTTCTATATTTATTTACTCAGTCTTAGCTGCAGTTATTGCTATTATTTTTGTTTCTAAACACGCAAAAAAACAAAGAGAAGAATTTGGAAAACATATTCCCTCATTTTATATCGGCATAATATTACTATTTACGTTTCCTTTTTTGAGTTTTTTAATTGGAGGCGTAGAACTTGAATTTGAAATTCCTGTTTTAAAACAAATGTCAGCTACAATTTTTAATTTTCGTGGAGGAGTTAGCATAATCCCAGAACTGATGGCGCTAGCAATGGCCCTATCTATGTATACAGCTACATTCATAGCAGAAAATGTTAGAGCTGGTATTTTAGGTGTAGGAAAAGGACAGAAAGAAGCTGCTGCTTCAATCGGTTTAAATAAAGCACAAATTTTAAAATTAGTTGTTTTGCCACAAGCTTTGAGAATAATTATTCCACCTACAACTAATCAATACTTAAATTTAACTAAAAATTCTTCTTTAGCTGCTGCAATTGCCTACCCAGATATAGTTCTTGTATTTGCTGGGACTGCACTGATGCAGACGGGTAGGGCAATCGAGATTGTAAGTATTACAATGGGTACTTACCTCTTAATAAGTCTTTCAATCTCTTCATTTATGAACTGGTATAATCAAAGCGTAGCTATTAAAGAAAAATAAAAATGAATCTACATATAATAAAACCAAGCAAAGATAATCTTTACATATATTTAGCAATAGGCATAAGCTTGTTAAGTATTGGATTTATAGACATTCTTTTTAATAATTTTTTAAATTTTAATATTACTGGATTTCTTCCTAGCATAATTAGTTATATTAGCCCTTTAATATTAGGTACCTTTGGACTTCATTTTATAAGAATAGAATATAGCGGAAACAAAACTTTAGATAGAATTAATAAAAACCTAAATTCTAGTAATATTAACGCAATTTTATCTTTAATCGTAATTTTTATTTTAATTAAATATGTGCCATCTTTATTAAATTGGTTTTTTTTTGATGCTAATTTTTTAGGCAGCACAAAAGAAGATTGCACCGGTGATGGAGCTTGCTGGGTATTTATTAGAGTTTGGTTAAATAGATTTATGTATGGAATGTACCCTGACGCTGAACAATGGCGAATAAATATTTCCTTTTTAGTTTTATTTATTTCTATCGGTTCAATTTTTATTCTTTCTGATAGATTTAAAAAGTACGTAATCTTATTTTTACTATTTATTTTTCCAGTGATAGCCTTAAACCTTATCTCAGGTGGAATATTTGGTTTAAAATGGATTGAGACTGGCGCATGGGGTGGTCTATCGCTAACTTTTATAGTTTCAGCTTTTGCCTTAATTTTCTGCTTTCC
>Ga0308013_10001261_pt1 | contig 12612 bp, 7 predicted proteins | sample Neamet181_FD_203131 | JGI IMG/M metagenome (GOLD analysis project Ga0308013, IMG submission 203131) | Marine microbial communities from water near the shore, Antarctic Ocean - #181 | ecosystem: Environmental > Aquatic > Marine > Unclassified | place: Southern Ocean | collected 2014-07-25
TCCATACCGTTGATGAGTTCATGGAGATGAACAATTTCAATTGGATAACGATTCAATGTATCTGCCAGAGCGATGAAGACAGGGTCTGTCATTTTCACTCCTGCTTCGATACGATCTAAGTTTTCTCGGAATGAAAGTAAGGCACGTAGACGTAGAAAATGCTCCTCTTTCGAATATAAGGTGTTAAATGTTCTTTCCTCAAGTAATTCTTGGCAATGGTTTTCCGTTAACAAATCTAAATGGCTCAAATCTCCATCGGGTAACCAATCACCATCGACGATATCATCTACTCGGCGACAGAAAGCATAGAGAGCATTGACTGATTTTCTTTTTGATTCTGGAAGGTGCCTGAAGGAGCGGAAGAAGGACGAGGAAGCCCTTCGTGCGATATGCTCACATTCAACATATGCCAGTTCAACGTGTTCGATGAAACTCAAATCGGTTTCATCACTAAGAAGGAAGATTGACGACATATAATTCACCCATGCTTCTCATGCACGCCTGTTCATATTTGAAGTGTGGTTTTTTAACAACGACAAAAAGCGCTCGCATCAAGCCAGTTGAGTCCAATCAACATCAGCTTCAGCCATTTCGACATCTTCGACATCCATTTGGGCGAGTTGGAGTTTTCCAGACAGTTCATCGTTCACAGCATGCCAATAGGAATATGCTTCGATGACCCAAATTCCAGATTCTCGTGTACCGTTTCCTGAACCTTTTACACCACCAAACGGTAAATGCGCTTCTGCTCCGGTAGTAGAATTGTTGATTCCAGTCATTCCAGCCTTGATTCCGGTTTTGTAACGGTAGGCTTCCAATCGGTCATTGGTATAGATTGCTGATGACAAACCGTAGGGGCTTGCATTGGCGAGGTGGAGGGCATGTTCGAAATCATCTGCCTTACAGATTGTCACTGCTGGGCCAAAGACCTCTTCATTGAAACATTCCATGCCTTCGGTGACTTCGGTAAACACGTGAGGCCACATGAATACGCCATCTTCAGCAGTTCCGAGGAAGTTTGCTGGTTGATTGCTGCTGGTGATACGGCCTTGGCCGAAGATTTGCTTAGCACCTGAGGCATTACACATCTCGACGCCTTTGAGGAAATCTTTTGCATATTTTTCAGACAACATTGGCCCATACAAGACTCCATCATGTGCGAGTGAATCTCCAATAGTAGTTGATTCAACTTTTGCCATGAACTTGGTCATGAATTCATCATAGATATCCTTGTGTAGAATCAAATTTCCGAGTGAAGTACACCGTTGTCCTGCGGTTCCAAAGGCACCCCAATAGGCGCCTTCTACTGCGTTATCGAGGTCGGCACTTGGCATGACGACTAATGGATTCTTACCACCGAGTTCAAGTGAGCAAGAAACCAAGTTTCGTCCGCAAACTTCACCAATCATCTTTCCAACTTCGGTCGAGCCAGTGAATGAAATCTTGTTCACACGACCTTCATCAACTGCATCAACTAAGAATTGACCTGCTCCACTACCTTTGCCGTGGACCAAATTGATGACACCATCTGGCAAGCCTGCTTCATGCATTATTCGAGCAAGGGCAAACGAGAGAAGGGGTGCATCTTGTGGACTTTTCCAGACACATGTATTTCCGCACATAATTGCTGGAATCATTTTCCAGAAAGGTACGGCTGCTGGGAAGTTACAAGCATTGATAATTCCACAAACCCCAAGTGGGCGACGATAGGTGAACAATTCCTTGTCTGGTAATTCCGAGTTCACGGTTTGACCGTATAGGCGGCGACCTTCTGATTGGAAAAACAAACATGTATCGATTGCTTCTTGAACCGAACCGGCTGATTCTTTGAGGGTCTTACCAATTTCACGTGTTTCAAGGGCAACAATTGCATCTTTGTGATCCATGAGCAAACGGCCCATGTTCCCGATGATTTGGCCACGGGTTGGCGCAGGAGTTGCAGCCCATGATGGGAAAGCAGCATGTGCGGCGTCCAAAGCAGAGTGAACATCGTCTCGGGTTGAGAGAGGGAATTCACCGAGCGTATCATTGAGAATCGCTGGATTGATAGAAGTGAAAGTTGCACCATCACTGGCTAAACTCATTTGACCGTTGATAATATTGTAGCCTTTTACGGAAGGTTTGCCATTTGGATTTTCAGCTTTTAGGAATTCGAGACCTGTTTCAAGAACGTGAACCATATCATGCCCAACAGAACGCCCCTCTTGAAATTGATGGAACTATTCAAACGGAAAAAATCACAAGAATTACCATCGATTTTTATCTTAAGGTTAAAAGGGGGTCGGCGAGAACGAACAGAGAAGAGGGGTCAGGCCAGCATTAAATAGGCTCGACCGTTCAATAGTAGAAGTGAAAATATGGCTAAAGATGAAAAAACAATGTCGTTGCGTGTCTCCAAAGCAATTCCGTCTGATGTGGGCCATGGAAGAGCCCGTATTTCAGGCGAGAATGATCTCGGATTAAAACCCGGAGATATCGTCGAAATTAAGGGTGAAAAGCGCTCAACTGCTGCTATCTATTGGCGAAGTCGACCGGAAGATGCAAAGATGGAAATCATTCGCGTTGACGGAATCATTCGAAAAAATGCAGGCGTAAGTCTTGGTGACCGTGTAACTGTGAGCAAAGTTGAAGCCAAGGAATGTACGAAACTCATTCTATCTCCAGTCATGGCCAACAAACAGAAAGTCAAGTTCGGCCCTGGAATTGAAGGCTTTGCCCGTCGAGGTCTTTCAAAGCGCCCGGTTGTTCAAGGAGACAGGATTTTTATTCCCGGCATGACTTTATTTGCTGAGGCCTTGCCTTTTGCTGTGATTCAAACCACGCCAAAAGGAATTGTAAAAGTCACCAACGATACTGACATTGTCATCAAAGACGAAGCCGTTGACGATGTTGATGCTGGTCAAACAGAAGGTATTACTTACGAAGACATTGGTGGTATTGGACAACAATTACAGAAAGTACGTGAAATGATTGAACTCCCACTCAAACACCCTGAATTGTTCCGCCGACTCGGCATCGACCCGCCGAAGGGAGTTCTCCTCCACGGTCCACCTGGAACAGGTAAGACAATGATTGCCAAAGCGGTTGCTACTGAAGTCAACGCTCATTTCAAGAGTATCAATGGCCCAGAAATCATTTCGAAATATTACGGTGAATCTGAAAAACAACTTCGAGAAATCTTTGATGAAGCAGCAGAAAATGCTCCCGCAATTATTTTTATTGATGAAATCGATTCTATTTGCCCTAAGCGGGAAGAAGTCAGTGGAGAGGTTGAACGGCGTGTTGTCGCTCAAATGCTAACACTCATGGACGGCATGGAAGGACGAGACAATGTTGTCGTCATCGGTGCAACCAATCGAAGAGATGCACTCGACCCTGCTCTGCGACGACCTGGTCGTTTTGACCGTGAAATCGAAATCGGAGTTCCTGACCGAGAAGGTCGCAGTGAAATCATGGATGTTCACACCCGCCAAATGCCAATTTCAGATGACTTCGAACTCGAATGGGTTCTCGACAATACCTATGGGTTTGTTGGGGCTGATTTAGCTGCTCTTGCTCGTGAATCGGCAATGAAGGCTTTGCGACGGTACCTCCCGGAAATGGATTTAGAAGAGGATACAATACCTCCTGAAGTCCTTGAGAAAATGGAAGTACGTATGGATGATTTCCGTCACGCCATCAAAGACATCGAACCTTCTGCATTGCGAGAAATCTATGTTGAAATCCCTAAAGTGACTTGGGAAGAAGTTGGAGGATTGCAAGAAGTCAAAGATCGCCTCAAAGAATCAGTTGAATGGCCACTTACCAAGCCAGAATTGTTTGAGCACTTTGGCATTAAACCTCCTCGTGGAATCGTTCTATTCGGCGCACCAGGTACTGGGAAGACATTGCTTGCCAAAGCCATTGCAAACGAGGCCCAAGCCAATTTCATTAGTATTAAGGGTCCAGAGATGATTTCAAAGTGGGTCGGTGAATCCGAGCGTGGAATACGTGAGATTTTCAAGAAGGCAAAGCAATCAGCACCTGCTATCATCTTCTTAGATGAATTCGAATCGATTGCAGGTCGCCGTTCCTCATCCGGAACTGAAGGCAGTGATGTAGGCAACCGAGTTGTCAACCAATTGCTCGCCAGTATGGATGGAGTCGAATCACTCGATGGTGTCATCGTTGTTGCGGCGACCAATCGTCCGGAAATGTTGGACCCTGCACTCATGCGCAGTGGGCGGTTTGAACGTGTTCTTCACGTCCCTCCGCCAGATGCTGGTGCACGAGAAACAATTTTCAACATCCACAGCGAAGGTATGCCATTATCGAAATTCTCGCTTAAAGACATCATGGCAGGACTCGATGGATTCACTGGTGCAGATATTGAGGCAGTATGCAGAGAAGCTGCACTCATCTGTATGCGGGCAAATAAGAAGAAAGTCACCAAGGCTCACTTTGAGGAAGCCGTCAAGCGTGTTCGCCCGACAGTAAATGCAGAAATGCTCGCTTACTATCAAAAGATGGAAACTTTACTGACTTCTGGCCTCTCCAATATCAAACGATCTCGCGATACTGGATTCGGCATGGAAACGATGTGAGGCCAATTCATGAATCGACGCATTGATGTGCTGCATTGATGTGGTTGACTTGTAACTGAGGAGGGAATTGTATGGCTGTCTTTGCACGTGAAATCATTGACCGTGAAGTCATTGATTCACATAGCCAACTCCTTGGAACACTTCGTGATATTGTTTTTGACAAACAATCAGGTTCAATATCAGGGATTCGAGTTAAAATCGAGGAGAATATTGACCCATCTGCACTCCCGTGGGAGATGGTTGACGGATTGATGGAAATTCCAGTTGACGAGGTTGCTCGTATTGCTTCAAAAGTTCATTTAAAACGCTAATAATGCATTGTTTTACTCGAAAGCATTCGTACTACGAGTGAGCATTTGCCTTCCACCAAATGACAACCTTCTAAACCCAATGGAACTCGTGGGTATGTCGGAACAGTGCTCTAGAAGGTGACCTTATGCTCAACAACGCAAATCTCAATTACAGACGAATCGGCTTACAAGCCGCATTCTGGTTGGTAATGTTCCTTTTGCTAACGAGTATTTTGCTCAATTTTGTGAATCTATCCAACACCAATCAATTATCGGCCTACGATGATGATTGGAATGACATGTCAGCATTTCGACAAGACATCAAGGATATGGGTATCAAAACCAGTTCATTGGTGAGCAGCCCCCTCTTATTAGCAGACATCGAAGACCCACGTAATACGACTTACATCCTCGCTGGCGTGGAACGTGACACACTCTCACTTCCTCAATTTGACAAAGATGGATTCATCACTATTGCATCAGAGGACGGTTATTCTCCTTCCGAAATTAATGCCATCGTTGAATTTGTAGATGCTGGAGGCACTGCGCTTATTCTTGATGATTATGGGTTTGCAGGAAGTATTGCTCAAGCCTATGGCGTGCGATACACTGGTTACCAACTCTACGATACAACCTATGTCGAAGAACTCGATTACAACTATATTTGGATGTGTATGCAAGCAACACCCTGTGGAATGAACGGAAGCAGTATCGACCCTGCGACCCTCTCAGTCCATGATCGTTGGAGCGGGATGAACGGCGAAGGTGCCCATCCCTGCAGATTATTAGACGGCCAAACCATGCCGCTGGAAGATGCTGGTTTGTGCACTCAACACTGGTTGAATGGTGAAATCCAGTACAACGCAACCTACCAACTCTTACTGAATAATATCACTGCCTTGGAACTTATTCCGGGGGTAAGTGGTGCTCTTTCCGAAGTTTCTATTCGTGCTGTGACAAGTAATGAAGCAACCGTCGATGTCAATGGCGATGGAGAGATCTGGGTCGGTAATGAACAAAATTCTGAGACCCCGGACTTGTGGGGCCAATTTAATTTGAGTATCGAAGCATGTGCCCGGAAATCTTGTGACCCCGATGATGGCGGTCGTATTGTGTTCATGGCAGATGGTTCTGCTCTGATAAATGCAATTTACGACTATGAAGGTTTTAACGACCCAAACGACCCGTTGTATGGGACGAATGATTGCTCGACAAAAAATGAAAAATGTATACCTGCAAATGATAATCGGAAGTGGGCGATGGATTTCATTGCTGAAGCACTGATGTCAACGAATATCGGTGAAGAAGGGCAACCGGCAGAAAACGCCATGGTGATTTTTGATGAGTCGCGACACCCCCAAAATGCCTTATTAGCAGATTCATACAACACAGTTTACTTCCTTTTAGTGTATTTTACAGGTGAAGGATTAGCAATGATGTTGCTCTTCCTCGTCCTCTTTATTGCCTTTGAAGCAGTACTCATCAAGAAAAGAGACCCTGAACCTTGGCGACACGTGTTTAGTATCATTTACTATGGATTCGGAGATGCGAATCGGTATACATACTATGCAAAGACCGATAAAATTCGTCAAGTATTCCTTTCCAAGGTTCGAAATCAAAATGGTTTGAGCCGTGAAGAATTCCATGCGATGCCTGCTCGAGAACTAGTATCACTCATCAACGACCCTGTTTTGGCAAAGTTCGCAATTGAGCCTACTAAATATTCACTTGAACAGACGGTGGCAGTCGTCAAACGAATCAAAGCGTGGGGACGCACCTGAGGTGAGACTATGTGGACACGAAAGGCTTCATTCACTTTCACCGGCGGTATTGCGCTGATTCTCATCGGCATGATGATAGCAAACCTGCAAATGATGATTCTTGGTATTTCCTTCATTGCATTTATTGTCGTTAATTCTTGGATATCAGGTCACGGTGACGTTGAAGTTCAACGAACCCTTTCAGCAGATAATCTCTACAAGGGTGATGATTTGTATGTTGAACTCTTGGTCACGAACCGTTCCAATCGAAATACCCAATTATTGGAAGTCTACGATAATATTCCTCATGAAATGAAACTACGAAGCGGATTGAATCAAATGCGTTTGAATCTACGACCTGGTGAAAGTGCACGGATACGATATGTTCTCAGGTGCCCACTGAGAGGGCATTATTCCATAGGTCCAGTTTCTCTTCGCTCACGTAACACCTTCAACCTCGGTGTCGAGGAAATGTATGTAGATCATCACAGCGACATCGTTATTTTCCCGCAAATCAAAGAAGTTGAGGAAGCGTTCCTCCGCTCTCGAACTCCGAAGATGTATACGGGTGCGACAACACTGCGAACACCCGGACAAGGTTCCGAGTTTTACTCACTCCGTGAATATGTCCCGGGAGACCCGTTCAAGAACATCAATTGGAAGGCATATGCCCGAACTGGAGAATTGATGGTGAATGAAAAGTGCCGTGATGCGGTAACTGACCTGTACATTCTCTTAGACAGCCGAGACATAGCACGCATTGGAACAGTACTGAAAAATCCACTTGAGATGGGGACTGTCTCTGCAGCGAGTCTTGCTGCATTCTTCCTCAAGCGACGGGATTCTGTGGCTTTGGCAATATTTGATGACAGCCTTTCGTACCTACCACCGGATACGGGTGACAAACAATATTTCAAAATCCTTAGCGCACTTGCTGGTGTCGCTCCAAAAGGAAAAATGCCATTGCAAGCAGTAACTAATTCACTCAGTGGCCGCTTTAGTAGAGGAAGTCCAGTGTTCATCATTTCATCTTGTGAAGGAGATGGAACGGTTCCTGCAGCCGTGCGAGACTTGGTCGGACGTGGCCACGAAGTGACTGTTCTCTCGCCATCGAGTATTGACTTTGAACGACTTGTAAGTCGTATTCCACGCATGTCATATGAAGTTCTCAAACTTGAACGCCAGAACCGATTAACAACTTTAGCCGGCTCTGGTGCAATGGTCATTGATTGGATGCCTGACATGGATTTGTCGCAGGCATTGATGCAGGTGAGGGGGTACTGAAATGGCTGAAGATGTAGGGCTACAAGCTGATGTCACACTTAGTGGGAGCATTCGCCCTCGCACATTGCATCTGAAGATGCTCCGAAAGCAATGGCAAATTATCACTTTGCAGGTTATTGCAACGGTGGCATTGATTGGAATGTATCTCGAAGTCGTATCGACGTATGTTGTCGGCTCAATCGACCACACAATGCTTTTCGATACTATCGAAATACTCATTGGAGATCAATTACCTATTGGAGATTGGCTCACTGGTGAAGGACGAACAGGTTTGGCTCGTTTCTTTGTTCCATTAGTTCTTGGATTAGCTCTTGGTGGAGGAATGGCCCTTCTCGCATTCCAAACACCGGCTGTTCAGCAACGAGTGAAATTAGGTTTCATTATCTCGCTCATTGTCGTATTAGTAGGTCAACTTTTGTTTTCATGGCTCACTGGAATGCTATTCAGTTTCGATTTGCGTTTACCAAACTCCAGTGAACTCAGCACATTAGAGTGGCCTTTGCTGATGATTTTATCGTTGATGATACTCTTCCTTTACCTCTTACCCGTAATTATGGGTGTTCGAGGAATATGGGGCCTTTCCCGTCGTTCCATCGCTTGGGCTATCGGATTCACCCTGCTGTTCCTTGGTATCCACGCAATACTTGCATTCCCGTTGATCAATGGGCAACTTGGAGGCTATGGGGACTCTGTAAGTGTAATTGGGGCGCAATTTAGTGAACCAACAGTTGGTATTCTTGGCTTGATGCTCGTAACGAAGGAGCAATTCGCTCTAATCATGATTGCCATTCTGATCATGGTTTTCCAAGAATCATCATACGGTGTAATCCGTTATTTGGAATATGCATACCGTCTCCCTGAATCATGTAAGCGAGACCCTGAATATGTTCGACAAATGGATAATGTACTCAATACTCACCTCAAGCACACTTTTGGCTTCCTTGGACTGACTGGTATTGCAACGATGGTCGCACTTGGATTCCATAGTGTTCTGTTAGGTGTTGTCAAAGATTCAACGGGGAGTCAATGGGCGGGTCAAATTTCTGAATCAATCGAATTATCACTGACGTATGGATTAGTTATTTCTGCAGCGATGTTCTTGAGCATCATGGCCTTACTCAGGTTCTTCGTCCCTTGGGAACGCATATGGGGATTGATTTATGCTCGTCGGGCTCAAGATGCTACTCCGCAAAGTAAAGAAGTCGTAGATATTTGATTACGAATCAGAATGTAGTGTTTGGACGATACGTCCCAACAATTCGGAACACAGTAACAGAAAGAGAGGTAATCCACACCAAGCTACGACTGTACCGAGTACTCCATCCACCATTTCGATAACCTTTGGATGGAGAACGATTGAACCAATCACAACCAAAACCAAAAAAAGTCGTTCAACAAACAGTGGATACCGCTTTCCTGGCGTTTCGTCACGTAAAAGAAGGGTATCAGTTTCTGATGACATCAGGGTTCACCTCACAAGTCGAGGCCGGAAAGCCGAGCCTCAAGTGCTGCCAAAGCAGGGTCGACTGCTTGCTCTACAGCAGGTTCTTGCCGATGATTCCAAGAGGCATCTAATCGAGCTAATTCCGCTTCAAGATGTGCCCGTTCATCGCTTTGATCAACAGAGGGGGACACATTTTCGGTAAGAGGTTTAGAAGAAGTCGTGGTTTCATTGACCACTGCTTCATCAACAGGGACAGGCATACTTTCCCATCCGGCATCATCGATTGTTACTTCTTCCTTCACTACATCTAAGGATACTGGGACAGGACCTGCAAGGCTCGATTCCATATCAATGAGCATTTCTTGTTCAACAGGAGTGCGTTGAGCATCCGTTACAGAATTTCGCTCATAAGGTAGCAATCCATCCCGTTGGAATTCCCAAAGCATTCCCCTAGGAACCCCATCAGCGAGGCCTGAAGCGTCGAGTTGAGTAATCAATTCTTCAAGAACTCGGGCTGTTTCTTCAAGCGCAATTGCTTCACCAGCATCACGTTGGTCGGCTTCAAGATAAATGTCATCTAGTGCAACTTGAATCAACTTTCGAGTTGCTTGTGCGATACTCGGAAGTGCTTCTGGGCGAGAGCAATTATTGAGAAGTGCTTCTACATCTTGTGGAGGTGCACCAAGTCGAACAAGTTGCTCAAGGACATTACGAAGACGACGAAGCATAGTAATTGAACGGTCAAAGTCTTCTAACAAATGTTCCAAATCAATCACAACATGGCCTACCGTTTCTCCAAGTTGATGCTCAAGCCTTTGTTGAACGGACCATCGTGCAAGACCACGAACAGCACCTGCAGTTTGAGGAACTTGACGTTCGAGTAAAGTCATTACTTCACTTGAAAGAAGATGCCGAGGCGTTGCAGCCACATGGTCGACGGTTGTCTGAATCACTTGTAATCCACGTTCAACGGCTCGGTCAAGAAGAGTTACCGAGTACCCAAGTACTCGTGCATTTTCAAGTCGTTCAAGAACAGGACCGAGTCCTTCGAAGGTCGAAGCATCATCAAGTAGGGCTTGAGCCAGTGGCTCTTCAGCCAAACGTGCACGGAGGCGTTCTGCTTCTTGAATGTCCGACAAGGCTTCTTCATGGGCTTGGGAAAGTGCTTCTGCCCGTTCAACAAGTGAAACTAGTTCTGCCTCAGCATGACCACGTCGTGCCCCCAAATCTCCGAGTTCACGCAATGTTTGTCGGCGTTCAGTCATTAATTCACGAAGTTCAGCCTGAACTTGTGCCTGACGTGCCTCGTCCGAAGCAAGTCGGGTTCGGTCTTCTTCTGAACGTCGACGCGATGCCTTTGCTTCAGCATCAATGGATTCTAATTCTGAAGTGTGTGAATGGATTTTCTCTTCTAAAAGCATCGATTCCGCCTGAACGCGAGTGTGGCGTTCACGTGTTGCTTCAACTTGCTCTTGGAGAACTCGTAATCGACGTTCATCATCATCTGCTTGTTGGCGTATAGTTGACAATCGGTCGCTTCCTACAGCCAAGTCTGCATTTAACTGAGATTCTTTCAATGCCAATTCTTCGATGGCAGAACGTAAAACTTCACTGGAGGTCGCATCGCCAAGTGCTTTGGCAAGTTCTGCAGCTCGAACACTTACTTGATGTTCAAGTTCATTGACTCGCTTTACCAAACGTTCGGCTCGATTTTCTGCTTGTTCACTGGTAGCACGTGATTCAGCAAGGTCCAATTGCATACTATCGAGCGTTGAATTGTTCTTTTCGATTTTGGTGATCGATTCCATTCGTGATTCACTGGCCTCTCTAGCAATAATTTGTGCTGCATTCTTTGCAGAATGTGATTCATCAAGGCGGCTGGTGAGAACCGCTTTCTCTTTCTCCAGTTCATCGATACGATGGTCGGCTGCTTCTAAGCGTCTACGAAGGCCTGAATCAACAGCTAAAATTTGAGCAGCTTCTCCACCAATTCCATCACTCACTTCTTCAATAGTTTCAGTAAATTTAGCGGATGCTCTGCTGGTTCGAAGTACATCCATGCCTATTTCAAAACCAAATAAACTCTTCAGTTTTATTTTGAGGTTTGCTTTTCGACTTTCTGAGCGGGTCCGAAGCACCACTAATAATTCATGGAACATATCAAGACTGAAGGTATCAATGGTACCAGAATCGCGAGAAACAATACTCCCAACTGGTAAACGATGAAGTTTCAAGACCCATTTCGAATCGGTAAATTTGAGCATTGCCTCTTCCAAAGAATCATCTTCAGGTGCAGATATCCCAACTGGAATTCCTCGTGATAAGAGCACAGATACTGCCTGGGCAGACTGTCCTGCTTGCAAATAGCCGGTGACTTCTTCCTTCACAGCGGCAGTTAACATTGAAAGGATTGCATCAGGGCCACCTCGGCCTTCTCTCAAAACAAAACCTTCGGGTAGAGGCCCACCTCGTATTCCAACTGAGCCCATCTCTCCATCGAGAAGGCCAGATGCCGCAGAAATAAGGCGAGCATGGTTGGTATTGGCTTCAGTCCAGACACCGATTGAGATGTCACCAGATTCTGCAAGAAGAAGAGACCCATCATTCGTGTGAAGAGTCCAATGACTCGAACCATTGAGTCCGAGTCCCGCATTCAAACCTTCCATTCGCATATCGGAAAGCGTAGTATGAATTTGAGCTGAAAGACTGTCAGGGTCAGCAGGCAATTCGCCAACTGAATCAATCAACATTCCTTGGTCAACGACGATACCACCGCGAACCGTGTCTTGCTCCATCAATACGCGTAAAACTGCGGAAAGGTCGCGACTCATCAAACGTTGAAGTGCATCGCCTCGAGGCAACAAGCCCTGGCGATCGGCCGTAAATTCAAAAGCTTCAGGAACTACTTCTGCAACACTTCCAAGTCCGCCTAGAGAGTAGGAACCTGCAGTAAATCTATGCGAATCTCCCGATTCGATTTCTTCAAGCCTTTGACGAGCCTCTTTGCCACCCAACAGTGTCTTGCCTTTCTCTGATTCAGATAGCCAACCGATTATTCGCCCAGCACGGACGAGACGATGACCTGCAGGAGTTTTTCGTCGGCCAATCCACGTGCTAATCACACCATTATCAAACGGCTGGATTATGCCATCTCCGACATTAATTTCTTCTTCAATTGGGTTTCCATCTGGTAGGTTAAACATGGTATCACTCACATTCTTGGGGTTGTCGCGAGAAGTCGACGGTAGCGG
>Ga0308013_10001264_pt1 | contig 12605 bp, 6 predicted proteins | sample Neamet181_FD_203131 | JGI IMG/M metagenome (GOLD analysis project Ga0308013, IMG submission 203131) | Marine microbial communities from water near the shore, Antarctic Ocean - #181 | ecosystem: Environmental > Aquatic > Marine > Unclassified | place: Southern Ocean | collected 2014-07-25
GTGCAAGCACCAGAAGAGTTTTTTAGCGGAAATTTAAAAGAAAATCATTTATTTGCTTCTCCTGGTGTACGAAAACTATCGAGAGAGTTGGGTATTAGTTTAAAAATGATTAAAGGAACTGGTCCTAAAAATCGAATAACTAGGGATGATTTGCACTCTTATATTAAAAGACAAATGTCAATGTCTTCTGGAGAAGCTCCTGTTCTAAAAAAAGAAATAGATTTTTCGAAATGGGGTAAGGTTGAAACATTAAAGCTTTCAAAAATAAACAAAATAACAGGAGAGAGGCTTCAGCAAGCTTGGCAAGAAATACCACATGTTACTCAATATGATAAGGCAGATATAACAGATATTGATTTGTTAAGAAAAAAATTGAAAATAAAAGGTGTTGAAAAAGGAATTAAAGTTACTTTTTTACCATTTGTAATGAAGGCCGTTTCGTTAGTTTTAAAAGAAATGCCAAAGTTTAATAGCTCATTAGATCACACTAATAAAAATTTAATTATAAAAAACTATTACAATATTGGTGTCGCCGTTGATACGCCAAATGGATTAACCGTTCCGTGTGTAAAAGATGTTGATCAAAAAAGTATATTTGAATTATCAAAAGAGTTGATGGACCTTAGCTCTCGGGCTCGTAATAAAAAATTAAAACCAGAGGACTTAAAGGGTAGCACTTTTACAATTTCAAGCCTTGGTGGGATTGGAGGAACTGCTTTTTCTCCGATAGTAAATCCTCCTGAAGTTGCCATTTTGGGGGTTTCCAAAAGTGAGTGGAGCCAGGTTTTCAATAAAAAGAAAAAAGAGTTTGAACCAAAATATTTAATGCCTTTTTCATTGTCCTATGACCATAGAGTAATTGATGGTGCTGCCGCAGCATCCTTTACCAGTCGAGTTTGCCAAGTTTTATTAGATGAAAATAATTTTTTAAAATAGAGAATATAAATGTCTCAGAAAAAACATGTAGAAATTGTAGTCATTGGTTCTGGTCCTGGTGGGTATGCAGCTGCTTTTAGAGCGGCTGATCTTGGAAATAAAGTATTATTAATTGATAAAGACAATGAACTTGGGGGTGTCTGTTTAAACAGGGGCTGTATTCCATCAAAAGCGTTACTTCATATCTCTAAAATAATAAATGAAACAAAACACCTTTCAACAATTGGTGTTACTTTTTCAGAACCAGAAATAAACCTAGAAACGATTAGAGAGCATAAAAATAAAATTGTCTCTCAGCTAAATAACGGAATTCGTCAATTAGCAAAAGTACGAAAGGTTGAAACGTTACAGGGCTCTGCTTCATTTATATCTAATAAAAAACTTTTAGTCGAGACTGACAGTGAGAACCTTGAAATATCTTTTAATAAGTGTATAATAGCGGCTGGTTCAACGTCTGCTTTTATACCGGGACTACCTAAAAACCATTCTTCAGTTCTTACCTCTAAGACAGCTCTAGACCTTGTTGATATTCCTAAAAAACTACTAGTGATTGGGGGTGGCGTTATAGGATTAGAGTTAGGTCAGGTTTATGCCTCGCTTGGATCGGATGTTTCGGTTGTAGAGTTTCTTCCTAATTTGATACCTGGTGCTGATCAGGATTTAGTTAAACCATTACAAAGAAAATTGAAAAAACAATTTTATGCTATTATGTTATCATCAAAAGTTATTTCTGTAAAAGCAAATAAAGATGATACCTTAACGGTAGAAATAGAAAATAGTAAAGGAACTAAAACTGAAATTTATAATAAGGTTCTGGTTTCGGTGGGGCGGAAGCCAAATACAGATATATTAAATATTAGCTCTACGGACATACTTGTGAACAAGAAAGGTTATATTGTAGTAGATGAATATCAAAGAACATCACAAAAAAATATTTTTGCTATAGGTGATATTGTGGGAAACCCAATGTTGGCGCATAAGGCGACCCATGAAGGGAAAGTTGCAGCAGAAGTAGCATCGGGTCACCCTGCTGTGATGGATCCAAGAGCCATACCGAGCGTTGTATATACAGATCCAGAAGTTGCTTGGACTGGCTTAACTGAATTGCAGGCAAAAGAAGAGAATATACCCTATGAAAAAGGGGAGTTTCCTTGGGCTGCAAGTGGAAAAGCTTTAATATTAAACGCCTCTCAAGGAAAGACAAAAATACTGTTTGATCCAGAAACAAAACAAGTTTTAGGAGCGGGAATTGTGGGGCCATCTGCAGGTGATTTGATTTCTGAGGCAGCTTTGGCAGTTGAAATGGGTTCGGATGCAGACGATATTAGTTTGACTATTCACCCCCATCCAACTTTGGGTGAAACTTTTGCATCGGCAGCGGAAGTTTACCTGGGTACAATTACAGATTTATATATACCTTCAAAATAAGGAGAAAAAGATGTTGAGAATTTTAATTCTCTTAATTACTATCTTGAATTTTAGCTATGGACAAGAAGAGGCGGTTTCACCTCTATCAGCAGATAATACAGAGCAGTCAAAAACACCGGAAACGACTACTCTTAAATCAATGGAGGAGTCACTTAAAAATAAAAAAGAAATCCCAGGTCTTTTCCATCTTTTTCAAGATGAAAAAGATGGAAAACTGTTTATGCTTATCAAAAAAGATCAGCTAGAGAAGGAGTATATTCACTTTGTTCATGGATTAAATGGTCAATTAAATGCTGGTGTAATGAAAGGAGGATACAGGGGGTCAAAAGTTTTTACCTTAAAGCGCTATTTCAATAGAATAGAATTTGAAATTCAAAACAATGCATTCTATTTTGATCCTGAGAGCCCACTTTCTCGGTCTTCAAGCTCTAACATAAGCACCGCAATTTTAGCTTCCTCAAATATTATTTCTGAAAAAGAGGGAGATGTTCTAATAGGCGTAGACAATATTTTTCTAACTGAATCAATACATCAAATAACAAGAGGGTTTATCCCTGGGGGTTTAAATAAGAATCCTTTTAAAATTGGAAGATTAGCAAAAGAAAGAACTAAATATCAAAACATAAAAAATTATCCTGAAAACACAGATTTGATTGTTCAATATGTATACACAAACCCAGTACCAACTAATTGGGGGTCAGACAAAGGATTAACAGATCCTAGATCTGTTAATGTAAGTATTCAGCATAGTTTTATTAAAATGCCTGAAAATAATTATAAACCTCGATATGACGACCCAAGAGTGGGTTTTTTTACTACACAAGTTACAGATATGACCTCACCCGATGATCCAACGCCATATAGAGACTTAATTCATAGGTGGCATTTAGAAAAAAAGAATCCAGAGCAAGAAAGGTCTGAAGTTAAAGAGCCAATAGTTTGGTGGATTGAAAATACTACACCACTTGAATTTAGAGATGCAATTAAAGAAGGTGTTCTCGCTTGGAATAAGGCCTTTGAAAAGAGCGGATTAATTAATGCTGTTGAAGTTAAAATTCAACCAGATTGGGATGCCGGTGATATTCGTTATAATGTCTTAAGGTGGACTTCTTCTCCTAATCCACCGTTTGGTGGGTATGGACCAAGCTTTGTAAATCCAAGAACTGGTCAAATTCTAGGAGCAGATATAATGCTTGAGTATGTCTACTTTACGAATAGGATTAATTACGAGAGGTTGTTTGAAACGTATAATGAGAAGAGCCAAAATATACAATATAATAATTGTAATGTAGGTCACTTTATACAACAAGGAAATTTTTTTGGAAAACTTGCAATAGGATCTTTAGGAAATTATTCGGAGTTAGAACAACATCGGATACTATATGAAAGCCTTGTAAGGCTAGCATTGCATGAAGTTGGCCATACGCATGGCCTAAATCATAATTTTGCTTCTAGTTATTTACATAGTTTTAACAATATTCATGATAGGCATATTACCGAACCAATTGGACTAACTTCTTCTGTTATGGAGTATCCTTCTGTGAATGTGGGTACCGGGCCAAATGCACATGGTCAATTTTACACAACTGTTCCTGGGCCATATGATTTATGGGCTATTGAATTTGGATATACACCTTCTTTAGAAAACCCGGAGGATGAAAAAGAAAGGGTAAATAGTCTTTTAATTAATTCAACAAAGCCAGAGTTATTATTTGGAAACGATTCGGACAATATGGGTTATCCCGGTAGGGGAATCGACCCGCGTATTATGATTTATGATATGAGCGATGATCCGGTCGCTTATGCACAGCAAAGAATGGATGTTGTTCGATCGTTATATCCAAAACTAAGAACAAGATATGAAGTTAAAGGAAGTTCTTATCATTCATTTAAAGATGCTTTTTTAATTTTAAATCGTGAATATTCTCAGTCAGCAACTATAATATCAAGACAGATAGGAGGTGTTCATATAGATCGGTCTATGATAGGACAAGAGGGTAAAGAAAAACCTTTTATAGCGGTACCAAGGGATCAGCAAAAGTGGGCAATGACATTATTAAGTAAATATATATTCTCTCCAGAGGCATATAATATACCAGATGGAATTTTCAGTTATTTACAATGGGAAAGAAGGGGCTTTAGTGGAACAAAAGATCCAAATATTTTAGATATGTATTTAAATACTCAGAAAAAGATTTTTAATCACTTATTAAATATAAAAGTATTGAAAAGAGTTTCTAATTTAGAAATGTATGGCAATAAATATAATTTGAGTGAGCTTATAAACGATGTCACAACAGCCTGTTTTTCTTCTGATGCCGGTTCAAATGTCAATTCGATGAGAAGAAATCTACAAGTTGAGTATACAAAGCGACTAATTCAGATTGTGCATAATAAAGGTAAAATTAAGTATGATCATTTATCTGTTTCAGTAGCATTTGAAAACTTGAATAAAGTAAAAAAGTATGCATCTAGATTTAGTGGTGTAGATGAGCCGACAAAAGCTCATCGGAAATATCTTATCTATATAGTTGAAAAAGCCTTAGAAGTCTAAAATATTTTTATGGAGAAAAAATATAATGAAAAAAACATTTTTATTAATTGTCGGTATTTTTATTGGATGTACTAGTCCAGATCAGTTAATGAAGCATCCTTTAGATAAATCGGAAGTAAAGACTTTTATATTAGAAAATGGTATAAAAGTTTATTTGTTATCAGACCCAAAGCTTAATGTTTCTGCAGCATCTATGTCTGTCGAGGTGGGATCTTTAGAAGACCCGCAAGATAGACAAGGACTTGCTCATTTTTTAGAGCATATGCTTTTTTTAGGTACAAAAAAATATCCAGATGTTGATGAATATAGCACATATTTAAAAAATTATGGCGGATATGCAAATGCATATACCGCAAGCGACCATACAAATTATCAATTTCAGGTTCTTCCTGATGGATTTGAAGGGTCTTTGGATAGGTTTTCTCAATTTTTTATAAGTCCATTATTTACAGAAGAATATACATCAAGAGAAGTAAATGCCGTTAATTCAGAATATCAAAAAAACATATTAAATGATGGTTGGAGGGAATTTAGAATTGCGAGTCAATTTGCTAAAGAAGGGCATTCTGAAAGAAAGTTTAATATTGGTAACCTTGAAACATTAGGCGATATAAAAAGAGAAGAGCTAATTGCTTTTTATAAAAAGCATTACAGTGCAAATAGAATGGGTCTTTCTTTATTGAGTACTCACAGTCTAGAAGAAATGGAGAAATACGTGAGGGGTTATTTTAATAATATTAAAAATAATAATTTAAAAAGAAATAACCATGACCCAATCGTTATTAACGATAAAAAAACTCTTCGTTTTGTCCAAGTAGAGCCAATAAAAGACATAAGAGATTTAAATATTTCTTTTTCTATTCCCAGTACAAGAGAATTGTATAAAAATAAACCGGGAAGACAATTTGGCTTTATTTTAGGACATGAAGGGAAGGGAAGCCTTTTATCATATTTAAAAGACAAAGGGTGGGCTTTAACTTTATCGGCAGGAGCAAGAGCAGAAACTAAAGAATTTGGTTACGCCAATATAAAAATTGGACTTACTGAAAAAGGACAAAAAGAATATAAAGACGTTATTAAGGCAACCACCGACTATATTGGGTTAATCAAGAAAGAGGGGTTCCAAAAACATGTTTTTAATGAATTAAAAACAATGTCGGCCCTTGATGAAATATACTCTAGTAAAGGAGAAGGAATGTGGAGGGCTACTCAATTAGCAAACGAAGCAATGATGTATCCACTAGAAGACGCGGGTAGGGTCAATTACCTTTATTCAAACAGTTCTCCCGAAAGCTTCGAAAAATTACTTGAAGATATATCAATTGATAAAATGTTAGTCCTTTTGGTTGCAAAAGGAGTTAAAACAGATAAAGAAGAACATTTCTTTAAAATAAAGTATTCCTATTCTGAAGATGACAAGTTTTATAAAAAAATAGAAAAAATTACCCAGAGAGATGAATTTTTAATTCCGGAACCTAACCCTTTCATACCTCAAGCTGCTTCAGTCCCAAATCGAAAAATAAAAGAAAACGCGTATCCAGAATTAATATCTACGGATAATGGTGCAAGTTTATATTTTGGACAAGACAATGAATTTTTAAGACCTAAGGGAGTTATTAGTTTTAAAATTTTACTTCCGAAAGAAAAGATGAGCTTAAAACATAAGGTCTTTTCGCGAATATATGTAGCCTGCGTTAATGAGTCCTTAAATGAGATAAGCTATCCAGCTAAACAGGCTGGTCTTAATTATGCGATAAGAGAGGGTTATGAGGGAATATATGTTGATGTAAGTGGATATACAGAGTCCTCAATTGTCCTACTTGAAACGGTTTTAGACCATCTAGTTAATTTCACAATAACCAATGATCAATTTCTAGCTATAAAAGATAAAATAATTCGAAATTATAAAAACTTTTCATTATCAGATGCGCATCAGCAAACTCGAGAAATGGCCCCAGATATTTTAAATAACATAAAATATACATGGAAAGAGAGCTTGCCTTTAGCTGAGAAAGTGACTTTAAACGAGATTAAATCCTTTAGTGGATCTCTTTATGAAAAAACATTTGTTGAGGCGTTAGTTTATGGTGATTTCGATGAAGGTCAGGCAAAAAAATCCTTAGAAATGTTTAATAAAAAAACAAAAACAACTAGCCTAGGCAGTAAAAAGGCTTTTAATTCTGAGTATCTTCAGGTAGGGTCCCCAGAAGATATTCAATATGTAAAAAAACTTATGGTAAATAACTCATGTTTTTATCGCCAATATATAATTGGAAAAGATTCTCCAAAAATGAGAGCCGCATCAATCATACTTGATAAGGCACTTCAGCAACCTTTTTATACTGAAATGAGGACAAACCAACAATTAGGTTATATTGTTTGGTCTTATGCGGGGCGCATAGAAGATACGTATTTCTTAAATTTTTTAATTCAATCGGGCGAATATGAAGCAGATGAGTTAAATAAAAGAGCTGATACTTTTATAGCCAAATCTGGAGACCTAATAAAGGAAATGGAGCAAGAAGTGTTTAACCAATTAGTTGAATCAGCGGTTGAACAGCTTGAAAGAAAACCTATGAGCATTGCTGAAAAAGCCGCCAAGCTTAAAGCCACTATTTTTGAGTATAATATTAATTATAAAAGGGACCAAGAAACGATAAATGCCTTAAAATCATTAGATAAAGATTATATTTATGACTTACTAGAATCAACGATTAATTCAAAAAAGAGAAAGATGATAAATGTTTTAGCTTTTGCGGAAAACCATAAAAATAAATCTAATTTAAAAAGCTCTTTCACTAACTTAAAAAATTGGAAAAAAGATAGGGTATATAAATAAATAGGAAATGCCTAAAGAAGTAATTCTTATTGCAGCTGTAACGATAGATGGCTTTATAGCTAGGCACAACCTAGAAATAACATCGTGGTCAAAAGACCTTCCCTTGTTTAAAAAACAAACAATGGGACATCCCGTTATTATGGGATCAAATACTCATAAAACACTATTTAATGAACTAGAGGGACGAGAAACTCTTATTGTTCACAGGGAAGACAATCCAAAAAAGATATTAAATAAAATTTTAAAACCTCGTTGTTTTATTATTGGAGGAGGTATTACCTACTCTAGATTTGCTCCTTTTATTACACACTTATATATCACCCCACACCCTTATGTTTTTGGTAGAGGAATCAAGCTCTTTGAAAAAAGTATCAATGAGTTAGAGCTTAAATTTGAAAAACTAATAACCGTTGACCCGCAAAAAGGAATATACCAATATCAATATAAAGTAAAACCTTTTTAATGAATAGATGCTATAATCCTTTATTTCTATTTTTTTTAAGTTGTTCTTACACTTTTGATTTCTCTAGTGGAGGAGTGATTTCCAGCAATCAGCAATCAATGGATGTTACCTTCTACAATATTGACCTGATCGTTGACCCCTATAAAAAAAATATTTCTGGAACAGTTATTATCTCCTTTAATATATTTAGAAATATTGAAAATATTGAACTAGATCTAATTAATAGGTATACTGTTTCTGGAACCTCTATTGATGGGATGAGCCTGGCATTTAAACATGAAAACAATAAAATTTTAATAAGTAATCCTGGGATTGATTTATTCAAAGAGCACCATTTGGAGGTGAAGTATGTTGGTAAACCACCCATATCAATAAAACCACCGTGGGATGGTGGTTTTATCTGGGATAAAAATGTTGATGAAAATCATTGGATTGGCGTTTCTTGTCAATCGAGTGGTGCGCATATTTGGTATCCATGTAAAGAACATCCAAGTGATAAAGCTAATGGTGCGGAAATTAAAATTACAGTTCCAAAACCCTTAAAAGTTGTTTCGAATGGACTTCTACAATCAATAGAATCTAAACCTGGACAGTGGGAGACATGGCATTGGAAAACAGACTACCCTATTAGTCCTTATAATATAAACTTCACAGCTGGTTATTTTGAAGTGATTGAGAAAACCGGTTATGTGCTTGAAAAACCTTTGAAAATGATATATTATGTCTTGCCTGAAAAAAAAGAAAAGGCTAAAGAATTATTAAATAAAGCAGAAGAATATTTGAACTTTTACGCAAGAAACTTTGGTCAATACCCTTGGATCAAAGAAAAATTTGGTGTAGTCCAAGCTCCATATTGGGGAATGGAGCATCAAACGGTTATAGCATATGGGAACAATTATAAAAATACTGAGCTGGGTTATGATTTTTTATTATTTCATGAACTAGGACATGAATGGTGGGGTAATTTTTTAAGCGTAGCAGATTGGTCTGATTTTTGGATTCACGAGGGTTTTAATACTTATGCTGAGGCTTTGTTTGTTGAGGAAAAATTTAATTTAGAAACAGCAAAAATGTTTATAGATAAAAAGTATAAAAAGAATATTAAAAATCGCAGACCAGTTGTTCCTAATCGGGGAGCACCTATGAGTTTTTTTGAAGATAACGATGTTTATTATAAAGGAGCACATTTATTACATACCCTTCGATACCTTATAGGGGAAAACATTTTGAAAGAGAGCTTGAAAGAATTTTTGCATATGCCAAAGGAGTTATCCCATAATCAGACAAGTACTAACGAGTTTATTTCGTTAATTGAAGAAAACACAGGAAAAAGCTTAAAGTGGTTTTTTAATCAATATTTATATTCAGCTGACCTTCCAGAATTAAATATAAAAATGAAAATTATTAAGAAAAAAAAGTTTATAGACATATGGTGGAGTAACAAAGGCTTTATAATGCCAATAATGATTGTTTATGATGCTATTGATGGACCGAGGAAAAAGACTCTTGATTTGAATAATAGTCCTAAAAGAATAGTAATTCCAATAAGTTCTAAGTTTATTATTGACCCTGAGGCGTGGGTATTATTTAAAAAAAACATTATAAAAGAGTGATGCTATTTTCATGAAAATAAAAAACAAAGTTTTTTTTGGAATCGGAGTTTTTATCATAATTTCAAGTATTGGTCTTTATTCTTGGCTTTATCCTCCATTACCACAATATGAAGGAGAGTTGAAAATAAAGGGCATAATAGACAGCGTTCATGTCTATACAGACTCATATGGTACTCCACACATTTTCGCTGAAAACGAGAGTGATTTATTCTTTACAGCAGGCTATCTAGCAGCAAGAGAAAGGCTGTTTCAATTATCTACCGTTGCGCTCGCAGTTAAAGGAGAGCTTTCATCCGTTTTTGGAGATGATTTTATAAATACGGATATTTATTTACGAACATGGCGGATACATCATACTGGGAAGAAAATGATTGAAACTATGGATCCTGAAAATCGTGAAATATTTGAAACCTTTTGTAAGGGAATAAATTATCATATAGATGAGGCAGTCAAAGACCTTCCAATTGAATTTAAAATTTTAGGTTATCGGCCTTCTTATTGGGATCCTTCAATTGTTGCCGGTTATGCAAGAATGATGGCTCATGAAATGCAGGGATCTTGGAAGTCTGAAATTATTTTTGGAGCAATTCAATCTTATTTTGGGAAGAGTAAATTGTTAGAAATAATTCCAAAATTAAAAACAGATAATACTACGATTTCAGATGCCACTTTTTCTGGTTTCAACCCAGTTTTAAAAAAAATTCTTGCTTCTGAAAACCAATTAAGAAGTATTCTAGGAAACCCTGCAGCAGATATCGGCTCAAATAGTTGGGTTGTTTCTGGCGAAAGAACTAATACGGGAAAACCCTTTTTAGCAAATGATCCACATCTTGCTTTTTCTCAACCCTCAAGGTGGTATGAAATTCATTTAAGCGGGGGTCGTTTTAATGTTTCAGGTGTTTGTTTAGCTGGAATACCATTACCTGTTATCGGACAGAATGAAAGAGCGGCTTGGGGGTTTACAAATACAATGGTCGATGATGTAGACTTTTTCATTGAGAAAATAAACCCTTTGAATAAAAATCAATATAAGCATGGAAAAGTTTGGAAAGAAATTTCAGTTGTAAAAGAAGTCATCCCTTTAAAAAAAGGGAGGGATTCTGTTATTTTCATAAGGTCAACTCACCATGGACCAATTATAAGCGATATTCACCCCCTCATTGAAAAGGAATTGAGCGCAGTCTCATTTTCTTGGACGGGGCATTGGATAACATCAGAAATGGATGCATGGGTAAAGTTAAATAATATGAAAAATTGGGATGATTTTACGGAAGGTATAAAATCCTTTGGTGTACCGGGTCAGAATATTATTTATGGTGATATAGATGGCAATATTGGGTGGAGACCAGCTGTTTATATCCCAGTACGAAGGGAGGGCTTCAGTATGGTTCCTAAACCTGGTGATAATCCTTTATTTGACTGGAAGGGAAGGGTCCCTTTTTCTGAAATGCCGTTTCTATATAATCCTAAAAAAGGATATATCTCTACTGCAAACAACAAAACAATAGGGGACGATTTTCCCTATTATATAAGTGGATTATGGGCTGATCCAAGTAGGATAAAAGTAATTAATAAAAATTTAGATTCAATCGCGAATTATAAAATTGAAGATATGAAAGATATACAGTTGGACTATACTTCGGAGTTTGCTTTAACGATGTTGCCGTTCATTTTAAAACAAGAGAATGGGAATGAGAATAGAAATTTAAAAAAAGCATTAGAGTTCTTAAAAGAGTGGGACTGTGTCGAATCAAAAGACTCAGAAGCAACCTTAATTTTTCATTCAATAATAAAACAACTTGTGAAAAATATTTATTATGATGAATTAAGCTTAATCGGAGATGACTTTTTCAATGGGTTCGCTGAACTAAAATATTTTGTTCATAGAAAGCTAAGGGAAATAGTTACCAATGAAAAATCTTCATGGATTGATGATATAAAAACAAAAACAAAGATTGAAACTTTGGATGAAATAATAGCAAGGTCAATGGTTGATGGCATCCTTTTTATTGAGGATAATTATGGTACAAATTGGTCAAATTGGAAATGGGGAGATGCACATACAATAACCCATAGACATATGTTATCAAAATCTAGTTTTCTAAATTGGTTTTTTAAATTAAATGTTGGACCCTTTAGATCAGGAGGTTCAGATAAAACGCCAAATGCAGGAGGATATAAAGTAACAGATTCTTTTCTGCAAACATCCGGTGCTTCAATGAGAAGAATAGTGGATTTTTCTAAAATGGATGAAACACAAATAATTTTACCAACAGGTCAATCAGGCCTTCCAAACAGTCCACATTACAAGGATCAGGCAAAATTATATAATAGGGGAAAGTATAGAACTACTTTTTTTAGCAAAAAAAGTTTATTTGATAGAAAGGAATTAAGAAGGTTAGTTTTAAGTCCATGAGCTGGGCTGTTCTTTTATTATTAATTTTAATTATAGTGAGACATAGGTATTACTGGAAAGCCAAAGAAACAGACTTTTTTAAAGGTTCGTTAATTCCATTAATGTCACATCGTGGTTATAAAAAAAAACATCCAGAAAACACATTATCTGCTTTTAAAGAATCCATAAAATTTGGATTTCTTTGGATAGAAATGGATTTGGTTTCAACAAAAGATAATGTTGTTATTTGTTCTCATAATTTTGACTTAGAAACTGAAACTGATGGAAGGGGATATTTTCATGAGACATCTTATAGGGACTTAAACTATTTGAGGACGGGAATCAACTCTCACACAGATAACACTAAAAGTATACCT
>Ga0308013_10001265_pt1 | contig 12595 bp, 6 predicted proteins | sample Neamet181_FD_203131 | JGI IMG/M metagenome (GOLD analysis project Ga0308013, IMG submission 203131) | Marine microbial communities from water near the shore, Antarctic Ocean - #181 | ecosystem: Environmental > Aquatic > Marine > Unclassified | place: Southern Ocean | collected 2014-07-25
AACATGGACGGATGCTGACGGTAATAGTGGAACAGTCGAAATTGATATCATTACATTATCTGATAAACCTGCTAAACTTATAGGAGTTAAGGGGCGCAAGTCAGGTTCAAAAGGATTTAAGAAAATCGCAGCTGCAGGAAGTGTGAGTAACTCAAGACTTGATAGATATTCGATAGATAAAAATGGTAGAATTTTAATAGGTTGGGCAGACTCAAATGGAGATGCACCTTTAGCAGATGGCACTTTTGCAAATGGTATTTGGATTATACGGACAAAATACGATGCATCAGGAGCAAAAAAAGATAAAATAACAGGGAAAAGAGATGGGGCTATTTATAAAATAGATTACCAATACAACGACAACTATGACCCAACATTTGATGGAAATGAAGAAAGAGTTAAAGATAAAGGAAGTCCTAAACAAGATGACAAAAATAAAATAGACCTTATTCTTTTAAATAAATTGATTGATGATGAAAACAAAGACTATGGGGCAAGTGGAGTTGTAGAAGGAATATCTGTGAAGAGTTCTGAGGTTGCTGATTATCGTGGCACTTTAGTTAGACAAAAGACAGGTGTTTATAAACACATAAACGGTAATGAGTATACTGTTGTAACAAATGCTTCAAGTGGTGATACGGCTAACATGGATTTTCTTCTTAGTGCGATGTTGGATGATGCTCAAGGTCAGCCAGGCTTTGATGAACTTGTAGAATAATTAGATAAACAATCGGTGAAGTATTGTTATAAATAGATAGAGGAGTACAATATGCCTACACCAACAGCATTTAAAGATGCTCAAGGTCTTAACGATATTGAACGTAATGTTCGTCAATATAAAGACTTAGATTTATTCTTTACAAAAAAGAAACTGTCAGCAAAAAACAGTGATGGTGATGTAACAGTAAGTGGTGCAAAGTCAGATATTAATAAAGTAACAGACATTACAGCTGTAAAGCGTTCTATCCGTAATCTAGTATTAACTAATCATTATGAAAAACCCTTTCACCCAGAAATTGGTTGTGGTGTAAGAGAATTATTGTTTGAATTGATGACTCCTATAACTGCACATCTTTTAACTAGAAAAGTAGAAGATGTTATAACCGAATATGAACCAAGAGCACAATTGGTTGGTGTTAAAGCAACACCAGATTTAGATCGCAATGCGTATGAATTGACTATAGAATTTTATGTTTTAAATGCTCCAACTGAGTTAGTAGACCTAACCGTATTATTAGAGAGATTGCGATAATGGCAGTAAACACAAAAAGATTAAGTGTAACAGAGTTTGACTTTGATGAGGTTAAAGATAACCTTAAAGTTTTTTTATCTGGACAAACAGAATTTACAGACTATGATTTCGAAGGTTCTGGAATGAACGCAATGTTAGATGTTCTTGCATACAATACCCACTATCTAGGTTTCAATGCAAACATGTTAGCAAACGAAATGTTTCTAGACAGTGCATCTCTCAGGTCAAGTGTAGTTTCACATGCAAAAACTTTAGGATATATTCCCAACTCTGCTAGAGCTGCGGTCGCAACAGTTAATGTTGTATTAAATACATCTTCTCTAACTAGTGCAACTATGGCAGCTGGTACAGTATTTAAATCTACTGTTGATGGAACAGACTATCAGTTTGTTACATCAGATTCAATAACAGCATCAACCGTTGGTTCTTCAATTCCTTTTCTTTTGGTTAAAATATATGAAGGAACTTTTGTAACAACTAGATACACTGTAGATTCAACAGATGCAGATCAAAGATTTCTTGTTCCTAATAGACGAGCAGATACTTCCACATTAAAAGTTGTAGTGCAGAATTCAAGTTCCGATAACACAACCACCACTTTTACACAAGCAACAGACATAACACAAGTTACTGCTTCAAGCAATGCTTATTTTTTACAGGAAGTAGAGAACGGAAAGTTTGAAGTGTATTTTGGTGATGGGGTTATTGGTACTGCATTGGCAGACGGAAATATTGTAATCCTTACTTATGTTGTTAGTAATACTACAGCAGCCAATAGTGCATCTATCTTTAAAAATTCAGCATCAATCGGAAATGTTACTGATGTATCAGTTGAAGTTGTAGATGTTGCAAACGGCGGTTCAGAACCAGAAACTATTACTTCTATAAAATATAATGCACCACTAGACTATGCATCTCAAGGAAGATGTGTGACCACAGAAGATTATAAAGTGTACGCTAAAAAACTTTATGCAAATGCTAAATCAGTACAGGTGTTTGGTGGAGAGAGTGGTTCATTTGATACAAGTTTAGGTGTTGTTTCAACAGCTGAATATGGTAAAGTATTTATTTCGATTGTCGCAACAACAGGATTAAATTTAACCACATCAGAAAAAAAACAATTAGTAACTGACCTTGGAAAATTTACTGTTGCGTCTATCACACCAGTAATCGTAGACCCAGAAACAATTTTTATAATTTTAAATGTTACATTTAAATACGATTCTAGCAAAACAACATCATCTGCAAGTCAAATAGAATCTGAAATAACTAATGATTTAACATCATACAACACAAACACCCTTGAACAATTTGAAGGTTTGTTTAGACATTCAAAAATTACTAGAATTGTTGATGATGCAAATTCTTCAATATTAAATAATACAACTAATGTAACTTTGGGTAAATTTTTTACGCCAACAACTACAGCAGCTGCATCTTACAATCTTTACTTTAACAATGCACTTTACAATCCTCACTCTGGACACAATGCGTCAGGTGGGGGAATACTTTCATCAACAGGATTTTTTATTAGTGGCGATACAACAAATGAACATTTTTTAGATGACAATGGTGCTGGAATCGTAAGACTTTATTATATTCAAAGTGGTATAAATGTGTATGTAGATTCGACCGCTGGAACGATAAATTATGTAACAGGTGCGATTGCTATAGATTCAATTTTTATAACTACAGTTTCAGATGTTGATGGCGGAACTTCAACACAAATTCGTATTACTGTAATTCCAAACTCAAAAGATATTGTTCCAATTCGTAATCAGGTATTAAAAATAGATTTTACAAACAGTACAATAACAGGACAGGTTGATACCATTGCAGTAGGTGACGCAGCTGCAGCAACAACTTATGCATCAACCACTTCTTATAGCACTCCATCGGGATATTAAAGATGGTTCCTTTTGATGGCGACATAGACCCTACTGGAAATTTAACGACAAAAATAAGTACGTTAATTGATGGTCAACTGCCCGAGTTTATTCAATCAGACCACCCATTATTTTCTGTATTTCTGAAACACTATTATGAATATTTAGAAGCTGCTGAACTTAGAGTCACAGTAAATATTGATAATCTTATTTTAGAAACAGTAACTAACTTTAAAGTTTTAGATGTTGATGGTAATAACATTGTTTTGGAATCAGGCGCAGGGACAGATGGAAAATTTATTGTAGGTGAAACTATAACTGGTGGAACTTCAAAAGCAACTGCAAAAATTCTGGTAGATGATTTAGGTAATACTACTACACCAAGAATTTTCATTACTTCACAACAAAAATTTATAACAGGAGAAACCATCACTGGTGGAACTTCTTCTTCAAGTGCAGTAGTTTCAAGGTATCGTGCAAACCCTGTACAGACTATACAACAGCTGTTAGCTTACGCAGATATCGATAATACTATCTATGATTTCTTAGATCAATTTCGTGATGAGTTTATGAACGCAATTCCTTCTACTCTTGCAGACGGAGTTTCAAAGAGAAATCTTGTTAAAAATATTCGTGAACTCTATAGAGCAAAAGGTACATCAGAAGGACATAAAATATTCTTCAATATGATACTTGGTGAAACACCAGTAATAACATATCCAAATCAATATATGTTACGAGCATCTGGTGGTAATTGGACAAGCAGATTAATTATGCGAACTGCACCAACTGCTGGATCTATTGGTGATGAAGCAATTGGACAATTATTAACAGGACAAACCTCTGGTGCAACAGCTGTTGTTGCTACATCTTTGTCTACATCTGAAATTGCAGTATCGATAATAGAGTTTGAACTTAACCCCGATTCATTATCTCCAAACGTTTCATTTGTAACAGGAGAATTAGTACAAGTAACATCTAATCTTACTGATTCTTTAATGACTTTCACAGTAAATTCAATAGTATCACAGGGAACGGTTACTGATTCTGGAGCTCTTTATACTGCATCAGAGTCTTTTGCTTTTGATACTAATTCTAATATTGGTAATGGTCGAGCATCAGGTAGAGTTAATAACATTAATTCTGGTGAAGTTAGTGGTGTTGTTATTGATGATGCTGGAACAAAATATGAAGTTGGAGATGTTCTAACTTTTACTACCACAGATTCTAATACCTCAACCGCAGCTGGATTTGTTTCTATAATTGATGGTTCACTTGCTCTTAATGGAACAGACAAATATTCATCAGACGGTGGAGACTTTTTAGTTTTTGAAGATGCAACAACGGAACAAGAATTTTTAGTTGATATAGAATTAGAAACATTAACAACAGAAGCAAATGGTCAAAAACTATTACTTAACGGAACTGATACTAATTCTCTTGATGCTGGACACAACCTTAAATTTGAAAACTCCATAACGCAAAAAGGATTAGAATCTTACGGAACAGTTGGTGGAGATCAGTTTGCAATTGAAGAAGGAACAGATTCTACTGGTGGAATATCAAAAATATTTTTTACGAATGGTGGTTCTGGATATAACACACTCCCAATAGTTACAGTTACATCTACTTCTGGCACAGGCACAAGTTTACTTGCGACAACTGATAGCATTGGATCTGTAGGTGAGATAGAACTTACCAATCCTGGCTTTGCGTATACTTCTGAACCAGAAATAAAATTTAATGCAAATTTTATTCTTAAAGATGTAACTGGTACTTTTGCATCTCAAAACACTCTTGCTTCATCAGGACACACTGGAACAATTGTATCATTTGATTCTTCTACAAATTTATTAAAAACAACATTTGATAATGTTGTAAGAACAGAGTTAGAAGTTGCAGATGAAGAAGGTATTACACTTGAAGATTCTTTAAGGGTTGGTGGCGACAGTACAGATACCAGAATGATTTTTGATGATACTCTTGACGAAGAAGAATTTATTTTATCAGAAAATGATGTTGATCTTTTTGTAATCAACGCAACTGCTACTGATGATGAATATCTTGTTCTTGAAGATGGCACATTTCCGTTTACCAATGGTGCAATTGTTTTAGAATCACCAGATGATTTAATTAACTTTCCTATACAACTTGAATCTGGTGCAAGAGATGGTACTAATATTGGTGACAGAATTTTAAATGAAAATGACGAAGATATTATTGTTGCTGAAACTGCTGAATCTATTGGTGCATCTTCAATTCAACAAGTAAGAATATTAACTGAAACTTCTACACGACTTCTTTCTCAACAACAAAACAGAAATAGTAGACTCTTAACTAACGCTGCGTTTGATACATCTGAAACAGGCACTGGAACTACTGGCTTCTTTCTTTTAGAGGGAACAAACACAACTGTTGTAAATGGTTTATTTACAGACGAAAATAGTAAATTGTTGAATGAAGAATTTGGTGATAATAACCAAATTGTTTTAGATGGAACTGATGCAGATGGAACAGATGAAAATGCATTACTGTTACAAAATGTCGATGCGGGCGATGGTCAAGTAATACTTGACGGTACTGATTCATCTAGTACAAATGAAAATGATCACGTAGTTCAAACTTCTAGCTTAGATTTCTTTGAGGGTTCAACGGGCATTGACCCACACCCAATTTCAATTACAGATTCAAGTGGTGCGACAGGAAAAATTGTTAATGCTAATATTGCTTTAGGAGTTTCAATAATTGATACCACTGCTGAAACTGCAAAAACATATGGACAAGATATTACAAGTCTCATTGGTGAGGATTTAAATCGTATTCAAGATTCTTATTATTACCAACAATTCTCATATGAGATTGAAGCAGGATTTGGAACTAACACATATCTAGACCAGTTAAAGAGAGCAGTACATCCAGCTGGATTTGCAGTATTTGGTAAAGTTAAAATAGCTTCATCTGTCTCAGCTGCAATAACAAACGCTGGTTCTTCTCTTGGCGGTGGTTACTATAGTGACCTTAACGCAATTGCACCAGATGATAAGTTCTCTCCAATACTTGCATCTACATTTGAAGTTCTGTTTGATGAAACATTCCAAAGACGTTTGGGAACAAACCCAAGTGGTAACGATGTAGGAATGTTCGAACAAAGAGTTATTTTAGAAGAGGCTGAAGATGTAACATTTATCACTGATGCAATTCTTTTAGATGGAACAGACTCAAGTTCAAGTGATGCTGGTTCCTTTTTGAGAGAAGAAGAAACTGCGTTTATACGACTTGACGAAAGAATACAAATAGAAGAAGCAACAGACACAACCGCAACATCTCCTGAGAGTTTTATAATTCAAGAGAGTGGTGACAGAATTATATCTGAAGCTGGTATCGCACTTTCAAACAATATAACATTGAATGGTTCTGGTGACAGCGGACACCTAGTTTCAACAGATGCTGGTGGAGATATTCTTCTTGATGGAACAGACTCAGACGGAACTGATTATGAAGAATCTTTAGAATTAGAGATTGCATCTTCTAACCATGTAGGAAAGATTAATTTATTTGCTTTAACTAATGAGGACAATACCCTTCTTAATGAAGCTGGTGGTTCTCAACAACTAGAAACTTCTAATGTTGGTGGTGGAAGTGACTATGACTTATCTATTGTATCTATTATTAGCACGAAAGTTAATATACCTCTTGCAACGCCAAGACGTGCTAATAATGGATTGACATTACTTGGAATAGACCCATTTCATAACTCATCAGTAGGAATTGAAGTAGAAAAAGGAACTCAAACAAGTGGTCAATTATTAATAAATTTTACTCAAGATCAATTTGGTATTATTGTTGGTGAGGGTTCTGGGATTCTTATGGAAGATGACCCCAATAATAGCTCACACTTTAGTTTTGATAATATTTTAGAGTATACCAATGACGACATTGTTTTAAATGGAACAGATGGTTCTTCTACAAACGCTGGCGATAATGTGGTATTGAATGGCACAGATGAAAATTCTTCTAATGCAGATTCAAACATTATTGGAGAAAGTGTTCTTACTCACAGTAACATTACTATGGCTGACATTATGCGTCCAGATTTAATCGTGTTAAGTCATGATGAAAAACTAGGTGAGCCTGATATGAGTTTCAATACACAACCATCTGAGCCAGTTGCAATACTGTTAGAAGGAAGTCAAGTATCTGGATTCTTTAGACAGGAAAATGAAACAACTGCTCCTGATCACCACGGGGACAAAATAGTTCTTGAAGATAAAACTGGAGTTGGATTCAATAATAAATTAATATTTGAAAGTACAAGACTACAAGCTGAAGATGGTTCAAGTAGTGGAACAATACCATTTCAAAATTTTACTAATTCAAACTTTGAACCATTTACTCGTTCTGCTTATTTACATACTAGTGAGTATGGTGCGATTGATTTAGAAGATGATGCGTTTGAAGTTACAAATATTCAACTAGAAGATGGTGGTGATGGTGCTGGTTGTAATCTGGTATATGATGGAATTGATACACTACAATTGTATGAAGGCAATACAATCGCAATGCAAACATTTTTTGATATTACGATAAGTTATGGTGATGGTGCAGTAGTATTAAATGGAACAGACGGCTCTTCTACAAACGCTGGTGATAGATTTAGATTTGAACTAGCAACTGATGAAAATATTAATAACAACTATCCTAATGTAAAAGGATCTGGCGAAAAGGGTGGATTTGATGTTAACACATCAATTAAATTTTCAAGTGGTTCAAAAACTTTTGACGCAACCATATAAATCGTTATAAATAGATTAGATACAAAGGAAATTAAAATATGGCATTTCAATCAATAGGTTTAGGAACATCAGCTGACGATGGAACAGGCGACAGTTTACGGGTTGGTGGTGATAAAGTTAATGATAACTTTTCAGAAATTTATACACTTCTAGGAACTGGATCTGCTCTTACAACTGGACTTAGTACAACTGCATCGGTAGTAACACTTAGTTCAGCAGTCGGAACATTTACAACATTAACACCAGCTGCATCAGATGGTACTGCACTAGGCAGTGCGTCATTGGAGTTTTCAGATTTATTTTTAGCAGACGCTTCAACAATTAAATTTGGTGCAGACCAAGATGTTATTTTAACTCACGTTGCTGATACAGGTCTATTACTTAACGCAGCGATGAAAATTCAATTTCGAGATGCTGCCATACATATTAGTTCAACTGCTGATGGTGATTTATCAATTGCTGCTGATGACGAAATAGATTTAACCTCAACTCTTATTGATATCAATGGTAATGTAGAGATTAGTGGTACTCTTGCACAAGCAGATACCGTAACAATGGCTACAAATAAAAAGATACAGTTTCGTGACACTGCTATTCACATTAGTTCAACTGCTGATGGTGATTTAGCAATTGCTGCTGATGACGAAATAGATTTAACCTCAACTTTAATTGATATTAATGGCAATGTTGAGATTAGTGGTACTACAGCACAGGTAGGTGTTTTAACTACAACAGCTACACAGGTAGCAACTGGTGGAATTACAAGTGGTTCAGATATAGTTTCAGATACAGATTCTACAGATGACCTTGGCACAACGGGTGTTCGCTGGGCAAATTTATTTGTAGACGCTATCACTGCAACTGATCAAATCACAGCAACAGGATTCACTGGAACATTGGACGGGATATTAGGAAGTGGTGCGGCCGCTGCAGCAACGACTACCACCCTTGATACCAGTGGGGTTGTTAACTTAAACCTTACCACTGATTCAACTAGCTCAACTTCTGGTGCTTTGATTATTGACGGTGGTGTTGGTGTAGCTAAAAAGTTGTTTGTAGGTACAGACTTAGATGTTGATGGTACTGCAAACTTAGATATTGTAGACATTGATGGCGCAGTTAACATGGCTACTACTGCCTTAGTAACAGGTGTTTTAACTACAACAGCTACACAGGTAGCAACTGGTGGAATCACTAGTGGTTCAAACATTGTTTCAGACACAGACTCTACGGATGATCTTGGTACAACGAGTGTTCGTTGGGCTAACTTGTTTGTAGATGCTATTACCACAACTGGAGAAATCACGGCAACAGGATTTACTGGAACATTAGATGGAATCTTAGGAAGTGGTGCGGCCGCAGCTGCAACTGTAACAACTCTTACAGGTACAACGATTACTGCACAGACTGCTTTCGTTCCAGACGCATCAGACGGCGCAGCTCTTGGTACAACAGCATTAGAGTTTAGTGATTTATTCTTGGCAGACGGTGCTGTTATTAATCTTGGAGATGATCAAGATGTAACAATTACTCACGTTGCAGACACAGGCATTGCGCTAAACTCTAAGGACATTGCAGGGGTTGCTAGTATCAACTCAGGGCAGCTTGCTGGTAGTCGTAACAAAATAATCAACGGGGCTATGGAAATAAACCAACGTGGAACCGCAGCGGTAGACGCCGATCAAAAGTTTCCCTCTGACCGTTTTAAAACAGCAGAAGCAGGTGGCGGCAATATGACTGCTCAGGTCGTAGCAGATGCCCCGGCATTTTTTAGAAATAGCATAAAAGTAATTGCATCTACCGCAGATGATTGCTCACAAGCGGCTGACGAGTATCGCATTATGCACAGAATTGAAGGTAATAATGTTGTTGACCTTTATTATGGAAACTCTGGGGCTAAAACAACTACATTGTCATTTTATGTTAAAAGTTCTTTAACAGGCGCTTTTCCTGTAAGTTTAGAAAACGCCGCATCAAATAGATCGCACGTAAAACAATACACTATAGCCCAAGCAAACACTTGGGAAAAGAAATCTATAACTTTTGTTGGAGATGAAGCAGGGACTTGGTTAATAACGAATGGCACAGGATTGGCGGTAAGCTTTGTTTTAGGCGCAGGAAGTAATTACACAGGCACAATAGATAGTTGGCAAGGCTCAAGATTGTATCGTGGATCCTCTAGTGTGCAGTTTATGGCTACTGTCAACGCTACGTGGTTTGTTACAGGTGTCCAGCTAGAGGTAGGCTCTACAGATACTGAATTTGAATATAGAAGTATTGGAGATGAACTAGCGTTATGCCAACGATATTCTACAGTTGTCCACCCTGCAACATCTACCTCAGTTGGCAATGGGTTTGTCAGAACAACCACTACAGCGTATGCCTCGCGACCATTACCTGTTGTAATGAGAGCTACTCCGACATTATCATTTTCTGCTGCTGCTGATTTTGAAGTACAGTCTAGGGCAAGAGTTGATGATACGACAGCAATGGCGACTAGTGAATGCGGCCCAGATACCATAGCTTTTGTAGCAACAATAGGGGCGGCAAACCTAGTAGTAGGAGATGGAATATATATACGAGATAATATAGGCGATGGCGAAACAAGACTTGAGGCAACAGCGGAGTTATAGGAGTTATAAATGGATATAAAAGAAGCAAAATACAACAGCGAATTCGGCAGGAATATTGGAGTAAAAGTTACAACTAACAGTGACAAAATACTTTGGGTTCCCCTAGATAACGATAATACAGATTATATTGATGTGTTAGCTTGGGTAGACGCAGGTAACACGATTGCGGCGGCAGACTAATGGCATTAAACCACAGTAATAAGGTTTGCAAAGACGCATAAATAAACAGTAGACATAAAATATAATAAAATTGAAGGAGAAAGAAATGTCGGAAGTAATTAATATTAATGGTACAAAGTATACAGATGAGGATTTTAATGACGAACAAAGGTATCTTTTAAACCAAATTCGTTCTTGTAAAGCAAAAGCTGCACAACTAACATTTGATTTAGATCAAATAAAAGTTGCAGAACAAGCATTTTCTCAGGGGTTCTTGGTTTCGGTTGAGGCTTCAAAGGAAGAAGAAACAAAAGAAACTTCTGAAGTAGAAAATAAAGAAGAAAGTGAAGTCTTAGTATCTTAACTTTTCTTATAAATAGAAGAAACAAATGGGAAAAAACACATGTCAGCAATCATAACAGAAAAATTTAGACAACATAATGCAGGGAACTTTTTTGAATCATTCTCTGAAGCGTCTGCTAATGTTTATTATCTAATGATTGGTAAGGCAACCCCATTTACGTCAGCAACTACGGGGGGGTCGGATTCCTCTCCGCCCACCCCTGCTGACGATGTTTCTACTGAATTTTACTCTTGGGATTCTTCAATTGCATTAAAAAATATTACATCTAGTGATATATCTTATGCACTTCCTAGAAGAGATTGGGCAAACAGCACCACATATGACATGTATGATGATAACATAAGTTCATCAAACGCAGCTACATCTGGTGCAACAAATCTTTATCAATCCACATTTTTTTTTCGCACATCTGATAACAGAGTCTATAAAGTATTAGACAATAACGGTGGAACTGCATACAGTGGTTCTGAACCTACATCTGAATTAGTCACAACTTTTGCATTAGGTGGTTATGTATTGAAATATATGTACAAAATTACTGCATCAGAACAAACAAAATTTCTTACTGCTGACTTTATGCCAGTATCAACTGACACCACTGTAAGTGCAGCTGCGACTGATGGTGCGATTGAAAGTTTGCAAATAACTGCTGGTTCGGGTTACACAGACGGAACTTATTATGCAGCAGTATATGGTGACGGAACAAGTGCTGGAACATCATCTGGTGCAATAGTATCTATTGTAGTTACTAGTGGCGTAATTGTTTCTTTCGGACTAACCGCAGGGACAGATACATCAATTCATGATGCTGGTTCTGGATATACATTTGGAACAGTAAATCTTGGTGATGATTATATATTTTCTGATACTGCATTATCTTCCTCTTCCTCTATAGGAAGTGGTACTGGTGGTGTAGTAACAGTTGTGATTAGTCCAAAAGAAGGTCATGGAAATGATGCAGTAGTTGAGTTGGGTGGTCATTATGTAATGATGCGAACTACTTTAACTGGTGCAGAGGGAGATGATGTATTAACAGGAAATGACTTTAGAAATATATCTCTTGTTACAGACCCAACAACTTTTGGAACTTCTACAGTTGCTTCGGGGACTACTCATCGTCAAGTCTATGCAGCAAAGTTAACCTCAGTTACAGGAACATTTACTGGTGATGAAAAAATATCTCAGGCAACTACTGGTGCAATAGGCAAAGTAGTAGAATGGGATAGCACACTTTCAATTCTTTATTATCAACAAGAAAGATTTGGGGACTTCGGAACAAATAGTACTACTGGTGGTTATGTTGCATTTTCTGGTGCAAATGTAATTACAGGTGCAACTTCTAGTGCGGTTGGAACACCTGACTCAACAGCAGACAGTGCGGTAACGCTTGCAAACAACAATACTATCACATTTACAAATGGTTATGCAAACCCAGAGCTTCAACCAGACAGCGGTAATATTATATACCAAGAAAATAGGAAACCGATAGGTCGGGCATCAGACCAAAC
>Ga0308013_10001269_pt1 | contig 12558 bp, 9 predicted proteins | sample Neamet181_FD_203131 | JGI IMG/M metagenome (GOLD analysis project Ga0308013, IMG submission 203131) | Marine microbial communities from water near the shore, Antarctic Ocean - #181 | ecosystem: Environmental > Aquatic > Marine > Unclassified | place: Southern Ocean | collected 2014-07-25
GTTGCTGTTCCGTAGCATCATCGACTAGACCCTTGGCGATTTCGAAGTTGTCGGACATTGCTGGGAATTGGCTGTATTTCCGAATGAACCCAGTATCGATAGAGTTTTTTAGGGACCAGACTGAACGGCCTTGAAAGAACAGATTGTTGCGCGATGCGATGGCTCGCTTGTTGCCGAGATTGATCAGCGCCAGGGCATGCTTCTGCGGGGAATAGGGTTTTAAGCTCTTAGCAGTGGCGAAGCGCTGCAGGTTTTCTGCCAGCGGCTTGCCCTGACGTACCGCATACACGCCAGATTTCGGCCTGAGCTTGCCTTTGATGGTGGCAGCATCGCCCGCAGCGAAGACGAATTCATGGCTTGTGGATTGTAGGAAGTCGTTTACTTCGATGAAGCCATCTTCGCTGATTGCGAGTCCGCATTCTTCTGGCCAGGATGTGATGCTGGCTCCTGTTGCATAGACCATCGAATCGGCTTCTATCATTCGCTCGTTGTTGCAATAAATTTTCCCGGCAGCGAATTCGGTGACCTCGTGTTCCAGCAACACTTCGATCCCGCGGGTGGCTAGCTCGGCTTTAATAAAATGACGGACCTTGCTGTTATGAGATTTTAGTACTTCTTTGTCGGCTGTAACGATACCGATTCTTAGGGGTGAATTTTCGTAATTTTTTATCGATAGTTCGCAATGGATGCGCTGTTGTGCAGCGAAGGCAAGCTCAACACTCGCAGGACCCCCGCCTACTATTAAAAAACGGTAAGGCTTCTTTTTGGTGCCAATGATATCTAGCATATCGGCATAAATCTTCTGCCAATTCACGAGGAACTTATCGATTGGCTTTATGCCTATAGCGAACTTCGCTGCTCCTGGGATCTTGATGGCATTTGGCTTCGATCCGATATTCAGTGATATGAGATCGAATTCGATTGTGGGTCTGCCATCGCAGTGAATGATTTTCTGCTCGAAATCAATGCGAGTGATTTCACTTTGGATTAGTCTCGCCCCTGCAAATTGCGCCAAGGGTCGAAGGTCGATATAGATTTCGTCGCGACCATAGATGCCACTGATGTGGCCGGGCAGGGAGCCGGAATACGGTGTTTCTATGTCACGACTTATCAGAGTCAGGCCAAGCCCCGGAACCGGGTTCATGCCAAACTGCTTTAATACGGCCAGATGACTGTGACCGCCGCCAATTAAAACCAATTGCTTTACGATGGGGCTGTTAGTGTTTTGTTTCATGCCTGACTATTTATTGCCTGGATAAAATGGAAAGCCCGTAATCGTCAATGAGCTGAATCGGCGACTGAATTGCTGGCTAGAGGTCGTCACTCGCTTGTTAGAGAAACCGATTCTAACCGCTAGAGCACAGCGCTCAAAGCGGTATCGCGCACAGTGTGACCTTAGTATGAGCTGGAAATTGAATATTTTTTCAACTTTGATGGTCACTTGTCAGTATTTTGCAGTAAGCTGGGCCGTCATTGACGTTGATCTACTAGGTGCTGGCTTACTGAATTAATAAACTGAGTTGCCTAGATCGCGTTTGGCTCAAGGCGTTTTTGGTTAATACATAATAGGAGTGTAAGAATGATCTCGAAATCACTACAAGCTAGGCTCGCAGCTCTATTGGCTGCAATTTTATTTACGGGTGCAGCACAGGCTCACTGGTCGCTGGATAACGATGCTTCAAGCCTTAGCTTCGTCACTGTGAAAGCAGAACACGTAGCCGAGGTGCACACTTTTGACACCCTCGGTGGCACAATTGGTGATTCCGGTAATGTCGAAATTAGTATTGAGTTGGCTAGCGTGAATACCATGATCCCAATTCGAAACGAACGCATACAAGAAATGCTGTTCGAGACAAGCCTGTTTCCAGATGCCGCTATTAAAGGTTCGGTCGATCTGGATGCACTAACAGGCATGGATGCCGGTGCGTCTGTTGCTAGGCAGATCGACTTTGAATTGTCCCTGCATGGACAGAGCGTTGCCTTAGAGGCAGATGTTCAGATTACACGAACTACCGAGGGTGTTATCGTCTCGACGCTAAAGCCACTCATTGTTATGGCCGATTCGTTTTCTCTAACAGAGGGTGTCGAGATGTTACGTGAAGTAGCTGGGTTGCCTAGCATTAGCCGCGCGGTCACTGTGAGTTTTACAGTAGTGTTTGAAGCAGGTCACTAACACCAGTAGGCAGAACACTAAAACTTTTAAAGAAAGCCCGCCATTAATTTTGGCGGCCTTTTTTCATACCTGTTGTTCTAGAAGCGGTACTTCAAGAGTAGCCGAATGTGGCGCGGATTCGAGGGATGGAAATGAATATCCTCTACCCCATTCGTCTCGCTTGCCAGCTGTGACTCGAAGAAGTAAGCGATGTCGTCGTCTGCCGCATCCAGTAAGTTTAGAATGTCAACTCCGATCTCCCAATTATTGAACTGATAAGATACGCCGGCGTGGACAAGCGTTGAGCCATCCTTCTGCACGGTCTCGTCCTCAGTTAGCGCGGCATCGCTAAAGTGGCGGACACGAAGGCTAGCGGTCAGGCCATTGTTACCTACATGGGTTAGACCCGCGGCCAGTACTTCCTCATGTGCGTCGGTAATGCTGTCGGCGTTCGAGGGCAGTCCACGGAAGTGACCGTTGGTTTTCGCCATACTGAAATCGAATACCCAGTTCTCGTTAATCTCCCAGAAGGAATTTATTTCGACACCGCTCCGGCTGGTTGGGTCGCTAGGTTCCGTGGTTCCCGCATCGCCGACGAATACTAGTTCTGAGTCTGTGCGTAACTCGAAGGCAGCAATAGCGATATTGAATCCGCTCAGTGTGTCGTATCGGAAGCCAATCTCGCTACCCTTGCCCAGGACTAAAACATCTTGTGCCTCGGTAGGGGTTCCAGTAACTGGATCTATGGTATTGACAGCGGCGCGTACGTCATTGGAATGGAAGCCATGGCCATAGTTTAGGTACGCCTCAAAATTCTCGTTTACACGATAGGCGAGCCCGATATTCGGCTGCCAGAGCGAGTCTTGATCGCTGCCAGAATTGTCTGGGCGCAGCGCTTCAACTTCAAAATCATAGTAATCGACTCGCACGCCAAGTGTGGCGCGTAGCTTTTCGGTCAGTGAGATCTGAGATTCCGCGAATAGTCCGGCACTGAACTCTTCTGCCTCGTCTTCTCTAATGTTGCTGATGCGACGTCTGCTAATCGTGTTGAAGAGATTTAGCTCGTTTACATCATCGTAGCGTAGGTCGATGCCGATAGTTTGAGTGATAGGCAGGCCAAATAATTCCGATTCGCTTACTTTGCGAAGTGAGCCACCGAACAGGCGTCTTTCATCTTCTTGTTCGAACTCGTCTCCGTCTGCCCTGTTGTTGAGAAAGTAAGTTGGATTGTTAATCAGGCTCATATAATAGGAGCTTGCATACAGATTGAGATCCCAATCATTAATCTCGAAATTACCGGTTAGTGAGTATCTGTGAGACTCGCCGCCTAGGTCCGGATCAATAAATCCAAAACGGGAGATAAGACCATTATCTACGGCACGCTGTGGTACCTGATTCGTTGAGATCCACTGGGAGTCATAGGCGGAGAAGGTTATGCGGCTAGGTATGCTAGCTATGGTTCCGGTGTACTTGACCAGGCCGTTGTATTTGCGTACGTCCTGATCTAGGTCGAAATGGCCGTTTGATCGATGATGTTCAAAGGCGGCGAGAAGGCTGCCGTTGTCAAGTTGAAAGGAATTTGCTGTCACTAGCCGAACTTCGTCTTCCGAGCCGAAGGTAATCTCCGTGAAATTCTCAGTAAGAGCATCATAGGTCTTCATAGAGCTGGAGCCAGCTAATGAGAAGTCTCCGGTGTCGGCAAAGTAGGGGCCCTTCTGGAAATCCACTCTCTCGATGATCTCTGGAATGATGAAATTCAGGTCCATGTAGCCCTGGGCATGAGCATGGGTTCGAAAATTAACCGGCATGCCATCGAAATAGGTAGAGAAGTCGGAGCCATGATCGAGGTTGATGCCGCGCAAAAAATACTGATTCGCTTTGCCGGGGCCACTGTGTTGAGTGGCAATCATGCCGGGCACGACCTCTACCAGCTCCGCAACTCGCGACAACGGACGAGTCGAGAAATCGCTATAGCCGACCACGCCTTTAGAGGCAGAATCGGCACTGCCTAGGAGTTGCAGAGACCGACCCCAAACGATGACCTCCTCGACCTCCTCGTTATCTTGTGAATGAGCCAATTGGCTGCCTAGGCAGCAAGCTAGGGCAGTATAAATAGTGTGGAGTTTAATGCGCTTTGCCATGTTTTGTTCGTTTTCCTCTACTTATTTATTTCTTATGAAGGGTATGTCCTACCAAATGAGCCGACTATTATGCAGAAGTCGGACGATACGGTAAAAAAGCACTCAGAATAAGTGAAGTAACGTTATTTAACGTTAAGGAATTCCAAAATTAGCTTAGCTGGGCTGTGCACTCGTTAATCGAGTCTCTGCAGAAGGCCGCGGATGGTCTGGTATAAGCTGCGTCAGGGCTAAGGAAGCGCAGGCAATCGCTGCGCCTATCAGGAATACGGCGCTATGATTAATCATCCACACCAGCCCCAGTAATGCTGGCAGCACTACTGCGGCTATATGGTTGATGGTAAAGCTGATGCTAGAGGTAGCGGCAATATCAGCCGGGTCGGCAATCTTCTGAAAATAGGTCTTGATTGCTATCGCCATAGCAAAAAGCATATGGTCCAGCAGATAGAGAGCGATCGCGAATTCGATCGTGTCCACGAAGGCGTAGCTGATGAAGATGACTATCAGCCCAATATATTCGAGCGTCAGTGCTCGCCTCTCGCCGATGTGACTGATCAAACGCCCGATTTTGGGTGCTAAGTAGAAGGTGAGAGCTGCATTGACGAGAGTAAGCATCACTACGTCCTCGATTGGAAAGTCGAACTTTTCTACGAGTAGAAACCCAGCGAACACAACGAATATCTGACGTCTGGCTCCGGCAAAGAAGGTCAGCAGGTAGAACAACCAGTATTTCTTGCGCAGGAACAGGGTCTTCTTCTGCGTGACGCCATCTTCGAAATGCGGGATTGCGAGCCAGCAGAATATGCCAATAGCCGTGGCGGTGAATCCAGCGAGCATATAAATCAAGTTATAGTTGGCCGTAAAAAACATCAGGTAGATGTAGAGTGTGCCTAGAATCATAAAATTACAGAGGGCACGGACGCTCAGTATTTTCCCAAGCACTTTCGGTGCGTCGTCCTTACTCAACCACTGCAGGCTTAGGGAATTATGCAGAGTCTCTAGATAGTGAAAACCTATAGACATGATTACCGTGGCGAAATAGAGCCAAAGGGCAGTTGGGTAGAAGGCGGTAATGGCAGTGCCTATGCCAAGAGTGAGTAGGGCAAGTATGGCGAAGGTTTGCTGCCTTATGAATATCATCACTAAAATTGCGGTGAAGGCGAGGAAGCCTGGTACTTCACGAAGGCTTTGCAGGATACCGATCTCTTCGCCGGTAAAGGCGGCATGCTCTACGGCAAAATTGTTAAGCATTACCTGCCAAGTGGCAAAGGCGATCGTATTGCCTATCGCCAGCAGATAAAGGAGTGTTTTACGCTCTAGGAGCAGCTTGCTTAACATAGATTCAATCTCAAGGCCTTGTGGGTGGAATCGCTCGATTTCTACCAATAATGGCTATAGCCTGGAAGCGCCGGCAATTATATCATTAGCTCCTGATGTCATCTCTTACTATTTTTGCCGGCCCTCACGCTTTGCAGCGCCTTCGTACTGAAGGACTCAATGCCGATCAGTTTAAAGTCATGCTAGGAGCCTCCGGCGGTCCTAAATGGTTTGTATTGTTTGGTCTCGATCGCTATATCTTTGGTGAGTTCTTCGCGAATCGGGAGCGGGAGTTGATAACCCTTGGTTCTTCTGCGGGCGCCTGGAGAATGTGCTGTCTCGCTACTGCCGACCCAGTTGCAGCCATTGAGCGTCTCGCGAAACGCTACAGCGAGGAGCGATACTCAGAACAACCAACTACCGACGAGATAACTGGGCAAGCATGGCAGATGCTCACGGAGACTCTAGGGCCGAATGGCATAAAAGAGATTGTTGATAATGAGGTTTTCAGGACCCATATAATTGCCGGCCGTGCGCGAGGAATTGGGTCGTCAAGAGTCAAGCAGCTGCGTTTGCTGCAATTGCTCTGCAGTGCTTTGTTGAATACTGTCAGCAGGAGTACGCTCTCTCTTTTCTTTGAGCGAAATATTTTTTCTAACATGGGGCAATTGTCGCCCTTTAGGAATGCGAGCGATCTCAAGACTGCTCACGTTGCTATTAATGAAGAAAATCTAATGGATGTGATGATGGCGAGTGGTGCCATTCCCTTCGTGCTAAATGGTGTGCGTGATATCCATAGTGCGAAGCGAGGCATGTATTGGGATGGTGGTATCACAGACTACCATTTCGACTTTCCCTTTCACGCAGGCGACGATTTGGTTTTGTATCCACACTTTTCATCAGCTGTGATACCGGGGTGGTTTGATAAAAGAGTTCCGTGGCGTCGGGTGGACCTTAAGAATTTTGAGAACGTTGTTATGGTTGTTCCCTCTAAAGAATTTGTTGCCGAACTACCTTATGGTAAAATTCCAGATCGAACAGACTTCGAGACCCTGGACTATTCCAGTCGCGTTGCATACTGGTCCACTGTTCTCGAAAAGAGTAAGCGCCTGGGAGATGACTTTGCGGAGTTGGTAGATGGCAGGGCTGGAATCGATGACGTGCAGCTTTTTACTGGTGAGCGCTAGTGGCAATTTACAACTGGTATTCCACCATTAGCGCTAGCACCCTTGAAGAGAAACTTTGTAATGATTATGGATAGCGGCAGAGAATAGTTTCGGCAGACGCAAGCAGGCCTTGGGTAGTGTTAAAGGAAGAGGGCGTTTACTAAAATATGCCTACCTTTCATTAAGAAGGTTCGAAATACCTACAGTTGGTCCCGCCAGGTAGTTGTCTATCCGCATCAAGAGGCTGCTGGGAATGGACGCAAGAGACTGTTTTTTCAATATCTTATTGATGAATTAAGTATCAGGCCGATAAAGATTCTAATCCCAAGTATCGGTCCGCGCAATGCCGAGAATTTTGCAGTGAGCGAGAACCTTGGGCTTAAAAAGGCAGGCGAGTTACCTAAGGCTTCGTGTAATTTTTTCGAATTCGTAGATATAGGCTATTGGGAATTAATCTTATGAATATTTTTACTATCCAAATCAGAAAATTTAGATCGCTTATGCTGATTGGTCTCAGTCTGCTGCTTTTTTCTTGCGTAGGTATGGTAGCCAGTGCAGTAGTAGGCACGACAATCGAAGTAGTAAAGGTACCCTTTAAAGTTGCTGGTGCTGCTGTGGACTTGGCCGTGCCTGATGACGATGATGACTAGTAAAATAGAATGTGACCGAAGAGATGATTAGATGATTGTAAAACCCGAAGACTACGAGATAAATTCTAACTATCGTCACTGGGAAGGTGACAAGGCTGAAGACTATATTGGCCCATTCTTCTTTACCATGGATGGCGAGAATACTCGAACCGCATTTCGAGTGCAGGAGCATCACTGTAATGCACATGATTCGTTACACGGGGGCGTGATGATGGCTTTGGCGGACTACACGCTCTGCCTCTGCGCCAACGGTGGTGAAACTGAAAGTGTCGTCACAGTGAGTTGCAACAGCGAATTTATTGCCCCGGCCTACAATGGGGATCTTGTGGAGGGCAGGGGAGAGTTGACTCGGAGGGGAGGTTCTATGGTTTTCTCTCGCTGCGAACTTTTTGTCGGTGAGGCTGTTGTGTTAACGAGCAGTGCAGTGATTAAAAGGCTTAGAAAGAAATAGCAATTACTGGATATTTTTAATAATCGATGCACTTAAGTGAGCGGGTGATTCAGCTATAAACGTGGGTGCTTCAGTAGTCAATTCTTCTAAGCTGCCGTAACCCCAGAGGACACCAGCAGAGCGCAGGCCCGTCTCGTGCGCAGAGGTCAGGTCGATGTAGCGATCACCGATCATCAGTGAACTATCTAAGACAATTTTAGTATCTAACAGTTCGCGCAGTTGATCAGACTTGGTAGTTTCTAAAGCAGCACTTCCGCTCACGAACGTAAAGTATTTATTAAGCTTAAATTCTTCCAGCACCTTGATCGCATATTTTTCGAACTTGGACGTGCATATTCCCATTCGAAACCCTTGCCCTTTTAGGGTATCTAATAGCTCAAAGATACCGTCATAGACAACATTCTCTCTAAAGCCTAGCTCGCCATAACGTTCTCTGTAGGTTGCTACTAATTTTTTGATGTGAGTCTTATCCGTACTCCCAGAAAGCTCTCTCATTGCAATCTCTAAGGGTGGGCCGATATAGGGCTTAATCTCCTGTTCGGATTTCACCTGATAGTCATGACTGCTCAGTGCATAGTTCATGCACCTCACGATGCCGGTAAGTGGGTCTGTTAAGGTTCCATCTAAATCGAATATCAAGGTGTGGTAAGACATTTCTATCCCTGCAGGCTGTAGACCTTTTCTGCCGTGCCATAGAACATGGCTTGCTTCTGTTCTTCGCTAAAATCAGCGACCATTTTTTTGTAGGCATTAAACAAGACATGATAGCTAATTGATAGCCGATCGACGGGGAAATTACTTTCAAACATACAACGGTCGGGGCCAAAACATTCGATGGTATGCATGTAGTACTTCTGCTGTTCTTTAATGAATTCATCGGAGCTTGGCGGTCTGCTCTGCAAGTGCCAGCCGAAACCATTGTCGGGCATCGCTAAGCCACCTAGCTTCGCATAGACATTTGGGCACTGTGAAATATCGCGGATTTCCTGTTTCCATTGATGAAAAATTTCATTTGAACAATGTTTATAGATGCCGACACCCAGTGGTGTACCGAAATGATCGAGGACCATCGTGCATTCTGGCACCGCGCGAGCAAGGTTTAAGAAGTCAAGGTTTTGATGATGATAGTGCCAAGTATCATAGGTTAGACCTTGCTCTGCGATGATTCGAAGGCCTTTTTGAAATGCTTCTTTACGGTGTAAGTGTGGTGGCGCAGACCCTACGATAAACAAATCTTCTGGTCGGTGGTCGTGTGCTGCAGAGTGGCGAATGCCACGCAGCAGGCCATTACTCGCGGCGCGATGTTGTTCTAGCGCTTTTAGCAATTTTTCTCTCGATTCGCCCGCCAGAGTGAGATCGCTATGCGCAACTATTCCAGCAATGTAGGCTTTATCTGAAGTGTTCGCCTGACCCTCTGCTGCTAGAGCTGCAATAGTTTCCGTTTCCCCTACAGACTTAAGATATTCTTCACCCTCGCGGCGATAGAACGCTCGACATTCTATAAAAACTGTCTTCACAATATTGTGACCCGATCCTGTGTCACTCCATAGCTCGGGCAATAGGTAGTCGCGATTGAAGCGCTTCTTCCAGAGATGATGATGTGGGTCGATGATTGCTCGGTCTGGGTCGAGAATTTTCTCCTCGACTTGGGCGAGCCATGGGTTGGAACCCGGTTCCAATTCAGACATGATCTTTCCTGTGAATGCTCATTTAGAACTCAAGCACTTACGTTAGCATCACATCGTATTTATGTGAATAGGGCTAGGATTTTGCTGCCTTTATGTTGCCTTACCATTACCATCGTGTAGTATGCATTGGCATTGGAAAAATAGGTCGATAAATGTGAAGCTGGACAGGATTCGGCTCGTTTATTATCTATCAGCTGATTGTTGAATAATAAGAATTTAAGTTGGAGCTGTACATGGATTTGACCGCTTACGTGATCCTCGGATATTTGCTTTTCTTCATCGCAGTGGGGATTTATATCAGTCGTGGTAATAAAAGCTCTTCTGATTGGGCAATTGGCGGTGGCACTCTGGGTGTGGGCATGCTCGCGGCCGGTATTGCCGGAACTCGTATCGGTGGTGCGGGTACTTATGGTGTCGCGGGCGATGTTATTACCGAGGGCATAGGGCATCTCTGGTACGGCGTTAATTCCTTCGCTGCCCTGTTTATGGTTGGTTTGTTCTTCGCTATACCTTACCGCAAGTTGAGGCTTACCAGTGTGGGTGAGGTGTTCGATAGGCGCTTCGGTTCAACCCGTTGCCAGTCTTTGACTAGTCTGTGTGTACAGGCCGAGTATCTAGTTGTAAATATTATTGAGCCATACGTAATAGCGACTATCGTTAGTGGCGTTACGGGATGGCCGTTCGGTCTCTGTATCATCATTGGTGCAGTAGTGATTGTGTTATTCACCGTAACCGGCGGCCTAAAGGGCACGGCGATAACAAATATTGTGCATTGCACGGTCATTATTTTTGGCCTGTCTGCCGTCGGCTATATAGCGATGCAGAATCTAGGTGGTTGGGATTCAGTGGTCGCACAATCAGAAATTAGGCTACTTGAGGCGGGCAAAGATATTCCATCATGGTGGAGTTTTACTGGCATCGGCTGGGCAACAATTATCGCACTCTTTATTTCTGCCACGATTCATACACCAGCTGCCTCGATATATGCGAACTATGCCAGCTCTGCAGCGAAACAGGAATATCTTATCCCTGGGTTTTTCCTAGCGGGAGTAATCGCCGCATTGATGCCGATGGTTGCAGGATTTATCGGTATCTTAACAATGGTGAGTTATGGCTCAGAATCTGGATTGTCTGGCTATTTGAACATTGCACAACTTGCGATGGATACCGGGCCGCTGCTCGGTGGCATTGCGCTGGCCGCCGTGTTAGCTGCGGTAATCTCTTCTGGTGCGCCTATTCTTTTAGCAAGTGCAACTATGTTTGTTAGTGATTGGATCCCAGGCTCTAAGAATTTCTCCAGTGAGAAGAAGCTGCGCCTTTATAAACTAGTCACAGTGACCTATGGTTCCACCGCGGCATTCTGTGCCTGGTATTTTAATTTTGGCTCGGTGCTGCAATTTCTACTATTGGGATTCGCGATGGTAGTCCCACCTGCTATTGCAGTGACCTATGTGTTTTACTGGAAGAAGACAACCGAGAAGGCAGCGTTTTGGGGAATGTTGATCGGGTTTGTGAGCGGCTTGCTGATGTGGCTGCTTAATAACTGGTACTCGGGTGCTGAGAATGCTGATGTGGGTGGATTTGCGCAGACATGGTATGAGCTTTGTCAGTATCTTGGAGAGTGGCGTGATCCATCATTCCTCACGTTATTACTGCCGGTCTTCACAATTCCCCTATTCACACTGATGTTTCCTGCAAAGATTGATGAAGCAGGGGCAGAGATGTCCGCTACGTTCTACAAAGACTTAGGAAGGATTCAACGCAATCTTGACTGGGTTTAGTTATCGCTTTGGTCAGCTCAGCTGAAATTGGGCATTGAGAACGAGGTCCAGGACCCGAGATTGCTCCTCGCTCTGGCTAGCCGCTATCATTTTATTATCTTTGCATTTCTCCGTTGGCCTGAATAACGAAGGGGCCTGGTGTCTCATAACTCTTCTCAAGCAAAGTGCAAAGCTCTTCGGCAGTATCGGCAGTAGCGCCTGGCACTCCGAAGCCCTTGGCCATATCGACCCAATTAAGCGAAGGGTTGCCGATGTCGAACAGACTCGCCGCTATGTCCCCAACTTCGGTGACACCCATTCGTGCATATTCCACATTGAGAATATTGTATGATCGGTTTGCGAAAATAACCGTTGTGACATTCAGGCCTTCTCTTGCCTGAGTCCAGAAACACTGATTCGTATAAGCTGCACCGCCGTCGCCAAGCATGGCTAATACTGGTCTATCTGGGCAGGCTAGTGCTGCGCCGGTGGCACAGGGGCCGCCCTGACCAATAGCACCGCCAGTAAGACTAAGCCAAGTATTTGGTGCAGAGTTTTGGCAGTAAGGATACGCTGCATTGCCACCGCCTGAATCAGTCGCCACGATTACATTTTCAGGCATCGTTGCAGCGACAGATTGAATGATAGATTTCGTGTCGAGCTCACCTTTTGGCTTGCCAACTTCAACTTTCTCGAAATTCTTAATAGCTTCATTTTCCGCACCTAGTCGTTCGGTTAAGCGTTGCAGTGCATCGATCGCATCTTCTTCTATGTATGCCAAGCGGCTAACTTTGCAGCCTTTCGGAACGAGTTGTCCCGGTATGCCCTGATAGGCAAAGAAGCTCGCGGGAACCTGGCCGCCAACTATGATGAGATTTTCAACACCATTCAGGGTCTGAAGAACCTGTTCGGGAAAATATGGTAGACGTTCTACAGCTGCTGCTCCAGGGCCGCCATCTACGCGCCCGGGAAAGGTGCCGGTCATCAATCGACAGCCAGCCTTGCTTGCTATCCTGCTAGCAGCAGCGAGAGCGTCTGGGTTAGTAGCATGATGCTCTAGAATCATCACATTACGACCACCCTTCTCTAGAAGCTGCGCTATCTTTTCGATTACCTGTTCATCTATTTTACTGCGCTGTGGCAGTGCATTCGGCATTACAGGCCCTGAGCTCTCTCCCCAAGCTGCATCAGCACCCATAATGAGAGTGGCGATCTGACCATTCGAGCCCGTGCTCT
>Ga0308013_10001271_pt1 | contig 12535 bp, 14 predicted proteins | sample Neamet181_FD_203131 | JGI IMG/M metagenome (GOLD analysis project Ga0308013, IMG submission 203131) | Marine microbial communities from water near the shore, Antarctic Ocean - #181 | ecosystem: Environmental > Aquatic > Marine > Unclassified | place: Southern Ocean | collected 2014-07-25
ATCGCCGTAACCTACTGTGGTCAATGTCGCAATACCCCACCACATGGCATCCGGAATACTGCCAAAAGACTCGGGCTGAACTTCGGCTTCAATAAAATAAATAAGAATAGAGAAAACCAAAAGTACACTCAAGACCATAATTTGTGATCCGAGCAAAGCAAAGCGTTGCAAATAAATAGTTCGAACTAACGTATTACTAGGAAATAAAATACGTGTGTGTTTGTAGATCTCAAATACACGGAATAATCTAAAGGCACGTAGATCATAAACCCCACCGAGTATAAAATAATTCAGTATAATAATCCCATCCACCCAGCCAAGAAAGCCTAGACGTCGATCCAGATAAGTTCTGATTGCTATCTCTGCAACGAAGACCACCATAGATACTTGATAAAACAACTCAAAGTAATACACCCAATTCGGGTAATCATTAATTATTGTTGTTGAAGCTAATATTTGATGAAAAATATTTAACGCTATCAGTAAACCAAAAAAGTTCTCGAGGTATCGTTCAAAGATCTGCTTAAGATTCATAATTATTACCTTTTGAAAGCAAATAAACGTTTACGCTGGTTTTTCCTTAGTCACTTCTGGAATTGCATTATCAACACTTTCAGGAGTTGATTCGACATACAATGAGGTAGATGGATAAGCAAATTCCGAACCATTCCCTCTTACCACGTTCATGATCTCATAAATCAAATTCTGTTTGATAGCCGTGAATTCAGTCAGACTCACTGGCGCTGTATAACACAATATCTGTACATCAATCGAACTGGCTCCAAATTCAACCGCACGGGCAAGGCACTCTTGGCCAGGATTCTCAGCAATATCATCTGAATGCTTCATGTATGTTTCGATATCGGCACAAATTTTTGACAGTTGCTCAACCGTGGTGGAATAAACCAAATTAATTTTCCAATTCAATCGACGATAAATCATTTCGCCATGATTAATTACTTTGACATCTGAGAGATCTTTATTTGGAATCACCATTGGCGAAGTGTTGAACAAACGAATTGTTGTTGATCGAAAGCCTATCTCTTCGACCATACCGTGCATTTCACCAATGACTTCAATACGATCTCCAGGTTGAAATCGATTCTCGCCAATAATTAAAATCCCAGCGATTAAGTTTTTAAATAAATCTTGTGCGCCCAATGCCACTGCCACTGAAAATAATCCCAATCCAGCAACCAGAGGACCAATTTCAATACCAAAGATATCTAGGATGATCGCCAAGCAAATAATGCCTAAGATCATTCTTACGGCTCGCTCTAACCACATTGACATTGACGGTGTCAGCCAGGTGCTGCTTGATAATACACCGAAGACTGGATTGACCGTATTCATCAAAGCACTGAATATAGTGAAAGCCACTAGCGCCTCAACCAGATTGGAGCCAAATTCACCCATGTTGCCAGACACCGGCAAATAAATAGTTAGAATATAAAGACCAATAACAATGGGCACATACCCCAACGGTCGTTCCAAAGAGTCCAAGACAGCATCATCAAAATTGGATTCGGTATTCTCAGTGAGCTTGTCTAGCCAGGTTATTACTCGCCGAATAAAAAAAGCCCGGCACAAAAAGGACAGCAACATAATACTAATGGCTACAATAATTTGCGTGATACTCACCCCAAAAAGACCGCTCACCCAGATGTTATTAAATATATTTATAAATTCATTCATAATTTAAAAGGAATAAGAAAAATTAGTGGCTATACCTTCATCGCGCTTTACAGCGGTAGCAGGTGGCCTTGAGTCATAGAAGGTATTATATTGCAATGTGACTTTAAATTTTTCATTTACCTTAAAGTCAAAGGCGCCTATGACACTCGCCTTAAAATCCTCACCTGAATCAAGCGAAGGTTGGTAGTATACCGTTAAATTGAAATCCGTATTCTCAGAAATCTCATAATCATTATGAAAGTAACTGGCTAAGCGCTCTGTACGCGTTTTTAAATTATTTAGATCTTCTTCATTTTCTGACAAAACGCCCAGTCCCAAGCGGGCCTGATCATTCATCGTGATACGGGCGCCAGCACCGAGCACATCCCGCTGAAGATAACGCCTAAATGGATTCTTGCTGTGCTGAACAAACATTTCCACATCATAAATTGAGTCATTTTTAAGTACAAATCTAGCATGCGCCATAGTAGCGTCATTCCACTTGACGGTATTGGTTTTACGTTCATCTTTTTTTAACACTAAAAACGAATCATAACGATCGGTATTATTATCAAATCGAATTTGCGCAGAAAGAGAGTCTCTAACCTTATTACCTCGTGAAGCGCTTAATGCCAATGATACCGAGGTAAAAAATCCAATCTCACCCTCACGTCGCATATCCTCTATGTTAACAATCGCCTCAGCGATCAGTAATCGAGGCGCAGCTATCAACAATATTGAGATAACCCAGATTCGATAATTTTTAATCATTTCATATCCCATCCAAAAAGATTATTTTGTGTATCTAGCATTTTCTAAGCTGAAAGCTAATAAAACCGGTTAAAAAACTCGCGAAAAATGAAAAAATTGCGGGTACAAAAATGCCCATAATAACAACCACGCCACCCATAATAAAATTTATAAAATGCATTAATGGTGCCAGCGCTAAAATTACTGATGCTATTTTCAAAGTCATTGCTTTATCCATAAAATTCATCTTTTTTTACAATAGATACAGTATCCTATAAAAAATGCATCAAAATCAAACATATATATAAATGATAATCTTATTTCTTGCGATTATTTTAGAGTTAGAATTGTCGATATTTTGTCACTATATGTCAACAAATCCATGTATTTAGTGAGTGATGGGTGCCGATTTTCGCAACGGCAATGACAATATCATAAAGAACAATAAAGACATCATGACACCACTGATAAAATACAAATAATAAAATTCGCCGGTTAAGGTGTAACTTCTGGCTACCAAAAATACCACTAATGGGCCAATCGAAAATGAAAGAATAAATTTAATGCCATAAACCATACTTTGATATTGAGCAGGCGCGAAGCGAGCCAGTAGAATATTTTCAGCAGGCAGAATGCTCGAATTAAAAGCCACAATTACCAATGCAAGTGCGATGAGATAAGTATGATCCATGCCTGCAAAAATAAAGAGCAACAGGCCTTGCACCAGCATGCCATAAGCATAAATCAATTTTACAGAATAGCGATCTGCTGCAATTCCACCTACATAATTCATAAGGCCGCTAATCACATAAATACTCGAGACCACTATGCCAATTTTTGTTGTATCAAGATTCAATAATTCGGTTAAGCGAATATCGATGACCTTAGGTAAGGAAGTTTGTAAGACTTGGAAGGTGAAGCCAACACAGGTGATACTTAACAGCATAATAATTATAATTTTGAGATAATCGCCTTGTTGAGGATTTTCAGAAAACTTAGTCGAATCTATATTTTTTAATTGAATTTTATCTGTGTAAATATGCCAGCATAAAAAAATACCCAGCATTATAGATAACACACCGGGTAAGATAAACGCTGTCTGCCAGCCATAATTATCTACCAAAAAACCAGAAGAAAGCGCTCCAATGCCAATACCTACTCCACCAAAGATATTATTAAAACCGAGTGCTCTACCCGTATTTTCAGACATATTAACCACCCAAGAAATACCAGCGGGATGGTAGATGGAGCAAAATAATCCCAATATCGATAAATTTATCATTAACGAGAATTTGTTATCACTGACACCACAAAAGATTGAGGCTATGCCTAAACCAAGAAACATGATGGCAATCATACCAGTGCGACTCCATCGGTCACTTAGCCAGCCAGCCGGAATAGAACCTAATCCAATTAATAAAGACCCCACAAACCACAAATCAATTAATTCAGCATAAGAAAACTGCCAATCATCTTCGATACCCAAAACAATGACGAAATAAATTGCCGCAAACATATGCATAAATAAGTGCCCTGCTGCGGCATAGAATGTGGATAGTTTAGTTTGCATGGCAGTAACGTGATTTTATTTCAAACAAAATTTTTGATTGAATAGTCTTCAAGTACGTTCCTTTGCTAGGATAGAAATAACTTAGTAAGAAAATTATAGACTAGGTTTATTCTAGAGCACTACTTTTTTAAAAACAGAATAGGATACAGAGCATGCTTTATAACAATATACTCGAGACAATTGGTAATACACCTATTATTAAAATTAATCATATTGGCCCCAAAAATCAAACTATCTATGCGAAATGCGAGTCATTTAACCCGCTCTCTTCCGTCAAAGACCGTCTTGCCATTGCCATTATCACTGAGGCGGAAAAGAGCGGTGCACTCAAACCAGGTCAAACCGTCATTGAGGCTACCTCAGGCAATACTGGTATTGCCTTAGCGATGGTTTGTGCGGTCAAAGGCTATCCTTTCGTGGCCACTATGGTGGAGACATTTTCCATTGAGCGAAGACGCATCATGAAAGCATTAGGAGCAAAAGTTATTCTTACGCCTGCCGCTGAAAAAGGCTCAGGAATGGTCAGACGTGCAGAAGAATTAGCACAAGAATACAATTGGTTTCTGGCTTCACAATTCGAAAATCCTGCCAATCCTGAATATCATAGAAATACTACGGCACCAGAGATTCTCCGCGATTTTGCCGGGCAATCATTGGATTATTTTGTTAGTGGTTGGGGGACAGGTGGTACTATTACTGGAACAGGAGAGGTACTAAAAGCAGCTAGACCTGAAATTAAAATAATAGGAACTGAGCCTGAAAATGCATGCTTACTTGCAGGTGCTGAATGGCAGCCTCATAAAATTCAAGGTTGGACTCCTGATTTTATTCCAGGAGTCTTAAATCCTAATATTATTGATGAGCTTATTCCGGTTAATGATGGAGCCTCTATCGCTACCGCTATGAGACTGGCAAAAGAAGAGGGTATTTTTTGTGGTATATCCGCTGGTGCAACCATGTTAGCAGCTCTGATCGTTGCCGAAACAGCACCAGAAAATAGTACTTTTTGTGTGATGCTGCCTGATACCGGTGAGCGGTATCTATCGACCCCATTATTTGAGGGTATCACCGCAGAGAGCGATGATGTCTGGTTAGCTACCCAGTAATAATTGATCATCAAGGAAGATTTCTATGCCTACACCGTTTGCCATTATCTCACTCAATAACGAGAAAAAAAATACCGACATATTCGCACAACAATTAGGTAAAAATTTTCTGCAATGGGGTTTTTGCGGTATCAAAGATCATGGCATTGACTTCGCACTGATTGATCATGTAATGCAACTCTTTGAGGAATTTTTCGCCCTACCATTAACCACAAAAATGCAATATTACGATACGAGACCCGCTGCTCGAGGTTATACCCCAACCAGGATTGAAACCCCCAAGGACAGTGAAATTGCAGATTTTAAAGAATTTTGGCATGTGGGTCGTGAATTAGAATCGACGCACCCTTTCTCTAAATGGATGCACAAAAACTTTGAGGTAGCAGAGATCATGACATTCAAAGAGAATACCAATGCACTGTTTAAACAATTTGATCACTTGGGGCAAACTTTGCTTGCTGCAGTAGCTGTATTTTTAAATCTTGATAGGCATTATTTTGCAACCTATGCGGGATCAGGCAGCAGTATAATGCGTGCTATTCACTATCCACCCATGCAGCTCAAGGATAAAGCCGAAAGAGCAGGAGCACATGAAGATATCAACTTAATTACATTGTTGTTGGGCGGCCATCAAAGTGGTTTAGAGTTATTAACCAAGCACGGTAAATGGGAAAAAATTCAAGTCGATCGAGATGTAATCATCTGTAATATTGGCGATATGATGCAACGCTTTACCAATCATTATTTACCCTCTACTACGCATCGCGTGTCAGCATCGTCGTCTACTACCAAGACATCACGTTATTCAATCCCATTTTTTGTCCATCCCAATCCTGATTGGAATATTAAAACTTTGACGAGCTGTATCTCGAAGACAAATCCCGATCGCTACCCTAAGAGTATTCTCGCGCAAGATTATCTTGAAGAAAGATTAAAACAAATTAAACTTGTCTAAATAATAACAAAAGAGAGCGTCATGCATACAAATCTAAAAGTAATCTTTTCTATTATCACCTTAATAATTTCATCGCCCTCGATACTCTTAGCAGATAAAGCTTCTTATGAAGTGTTTGAGGCTTATCAATCCTATTCTAAGAACTGGATGAATATGAATGCTTCAGAAATTGCAGCTGAGAATTTTCATGCGAATACTTACCTTAATAATGATCCTATAATTGCATTCAATACAGCAATGATTGAACAAGAATACTCGAATAATTTTTCCACATTAAAAGAAAATGACTATTGGTATAGCGAAGAGATATTAAGTTTTTGCAAACAAAGTGAATCTGTCTATCAAATATTTAATCATTATGACCGATACAAAAAAGATGGCACTTTGCTGCAAAGCCAACTGGCAACTACTTATATTATGGAAAGACGCGATGATAAATGGAAATTTGTGTATATGTCGAGTATTGAAGGCAAGTGGGAGAATACTGGCTGCGATCAATATCGAAATTATGAATTTCTAAAAAAGGATAAGCAATTTAGAGAATCAACCGCAGCACGATGGAATGGAGACTTCATCAAACTCGATGACGGCTATACTTTCTATGAGCAAGCTAATGCCAATGCTAATCAGCATATTGTATTGGTGCATGGTTTCTCGGTTCCCTCTTATATCTGGGAACCAACCTATCAAGAGGCCATCAAAAGAGGTTATGGGGTTATTCGTTATGATACCTTTGGGCGAGGCTTTTCTGATAACCCTGATGTAAAATACTCTACCGAACTCTATGTTAATCAACTCAAAAATTTATTAGATGCTTTAGCTATTGAGAAAGTGACCTTGATCGGTCTTTCTGATGGCGGAAGAACTGTGGCTATGATGGCTGCCCGGTACCCTGAAAGAATTAATGAGCTGATCTTTGTTTCACCTTCTGGGTTTCATGAAGATACAGAATTCCCAACTAAGAATGTTACTCAAATTGAGATTGATAATTTTATTAAGCATGCATATCCAAAGATAGGGCAAGGTCAACTTTCTGATTTTTATGAGCCAGAAAAATTTACTGGCTGGGACACACGCTACAATGGCTTACTAAAATACCAAGGTTTTGCCCGTGCCTTAATTTCAACAAGAAAGAATTATCCAAAGATGGCCGCCATCCATGAAAAAATTCATACTAATAAGGTAAGCACATCCTTTATTTGGGGGGTACATGACAAGGTCCTGCCATTAAATGAGGTTAAGGCAAAGTTAATAGCATTGTTACCGCAAGCAACGTTATTTGAATTCATGAAATCGGGTCATTTAGCCCATATGGAAGAAGAAGAAAGATTCAATCTTATTCTCTTCGAGGAAATTCTTAAATAAGGATTTGCTCCAAACTAATTAATGAGATTACCGATTTCAGGCACTCGATATTTTTCAATTAGTGCAAATAATATTGCTAACGATTGGGCGTCTAACTCACCTTTATAATTCATAGGTCGGTAATGGAGTTGCATGGCACGTAGTGCGTATCTAGTTTGTTCGTCAAATTCACCCGTCTCTTCTATCGAATAGCCCATGACACCTAAAGCGCTTTGTATGATTGATATTTCTGGTAATTGCAAAATAAAGATATTCATATATTTGTTAAAATCTTCCTCATCATACCAAGCGCCAATGCCAGCATCATAAAGTTCTTGCCAAGGAAAATAAGGACCGGGATCAGATTTTCGCTCCGGAGCAATATCGGCATGACCCACGATATCAATAGGATTTATTTCAGGATGACGTGCGAGAATATCTTGTAATAATACAATTAAAAGTGCGATTTGATTCTTAGGGTAAGGTAAAAATTGACACTCAAGAAATTCAATTGTCGGTATATTAGTTATGTTGGCATGTTCAGTACAAGAAAATTCATTTACTACCTCAATCCCAATCGAACGATCATTCAGAGAGACTTCATCACTCCAATTACTTTTACCCGCATGCCAAGCACGCCCTCCTTCAGGAACCAAGCGATAGACCGTAAGATCATTCCTTTCATAGCTTTTATCATCGAGATGCGGTATCAAATAATGAGAGCTTACCGGATAATCGGATTGCTTTGTTAATGTATTGAGTGATTCAGCGAAATTCTGAGAAGTGGCATGCAAGACAATATAGTCAATTCGGCTGTTTTGGTTTTCTGAAGGTACATCAATTACCTTATAAGGAGCACATCCCGTAAGCCAAATAGAAAATATCACTAAATAACGAATCGATATCATGAATTTCGAATTTATAACCCAAACCTAAGGCCAACAGCAGTCGACAAACCAGAGAAATCATCATGACTCAAACCTACGCTATACCCCATATTTTTCATGGAGTGATTGATAAATTTAAAACCGATATTATTATTAATCTTGCCGTCCAAAGAATACGCTAACTTTTTGGTGATTGGATCAAGGTCCACTTCAGCCAATTTCGTGCTCTCCAGAAAAAGATTGAATTCCCATCCTTGTGTATCTCCCATTTTTAAACCGGCCTGAGCATATAGATCAGATCCAGTTTTCGTCAATTTGGTTGGATTTTCGAGCTCCCATTGATTTACACCAAGTTCTGCATAAACATCCATAATTCTAGCAAAATTAAAGGAATAACCACTCTTTGAGACATTTTTAAAAATATCAGCGATGGAGGAATGATAACCAAGTGCGGCAATCTTCTTGGATTTCTGATAAACAGTATTACCAGATTTAACCTCCTCATCCCGTAACGAAGCCTTAACATAGAGAGAGGCAGGTAAGCCCAGAGAAATATCTCCGATATAACCAATACCATTGGCATTGGTAGCAATCACATCTAGAAAAGTATAAGAAAACTTTTTATCTTGAGAAAAGACCAAAATAGGAAAGAATAAAAATAAGAATAACGTCAGCTTTTTCATTGCATGCCCTCTAATTTAGAAAACAATATTCACTATCATTCAAAACATCTTAAACGAATTATAGAGCTAATGTTTTAATTATAACTCTATGAATAAAAGTGGCCACAAAAGTGGCCATCCATATCTTTATTACCGGTTATATAAAATCAAATTAATGCCAAAGCCATCATGATTAAACAAACCAGCGAACCTATCCAAAATAATGTCCTTACATGAGTAATACCTGCAGTATAAGTAGCCATATATAACACCCTAAGAACCAACCAATACATTGCAAGCGAAGTTACATCCACATCTTGAATTATCGATAATATTGCAAGCGCCAAAAAGACTGGATAACTTTCTTGGAAATTTGCAGCAGCACGCTTCGCTCTCTGAAACATAACCGATTCAGCAGCTGGATCATCTCGATTGGAAGCTAAATAGTTCAAATTCTTTAGATTAAACATCAGCGGCCATAACCACAATGCTACTAATGCCAGGGCGAAAGAATAAACAATTAATTCAATCATTATATACATCTCCTATTTGATTAATATTGATCTTATTAGACGTTTTTTTAACAAAGTTATCAAACCAAAGGGGCTTATTATTTATTAAACACGTGAAAATATAATAAGCACCAAACCAAGCACAAAACTTATAAACATCCATTTAATAAGATGATGGCTTTTCAATGGCGCACCTGCAAATTCCTTCCAAATAAATACACCCCAAATAGCCGCTATCATCGTGGCTCCTTGGCCCAAACCATAGGAAATCGCAAAACCAGCTTGTTCAGAGGCGAGAATATTTAAAGACATGCCTAAACACCAAATCACACCACCAAGAAGACCAACACAATGCAGACGAAGATCACCCTGCTGAATATAATCCTTATACGTTACAGGTTCACCACTAAATGGACGATACATGAAGATAGTGTTCCATAGAAAATTAGACGCCAGAAGCCCCAGCGAGAAAATAAAGACTGCAGCATAAGGGGTCATTAAGCCAATCTCAGGATAAGCAAAATCAAGTGACATTGAGGCGGCCACAAAACGATAGAAAAAGCCCATTAACAAACCGCCAGCAATGGATAAAATAATGCCTTTATTAGGAGTTTGTTGTTTATCTGTGGACAGGCCTTGGTAAGCTAGAGCATCTAAAATAATAGCCAATGCCACTAGAAATACTCCAGAGAATAACAGCAAAGGATCGCCAACGGGAACTGCAAAATAATTTATTAGTACTCCAAGAACTAATGCAATACCAATACCCACAGGAAATGCTACTGCCATTCCAGCTATATCAATAGCGGCAACGATTAATAAGTTTGCAAGATTGAAAATTACTCCACCTAGAAACGCTGATCCCAACGAACTTGTTGTTGCCTGTTGGAGATCCTCAATAAAAGCTCTGCCAAGATCGCCATTACTACCAAATGTCAGGCCCATGAATAAAGCAAACAACACTACACCAATAGCATAATCCCAGTAATACAATTGAAAGGACCAAGTTTTACTGGCTAATTTTTGAGTATTTGCCCAAGAACCCCAACATAACATAGTAATAATGCAAAAAATTACTGCTACGAAATAACTGTCTACGATGAACATACATCAACCTCACTTTTAGTTGGCATTGAATCTTGAGCACCTTTTCGTGTCACAGAGATAGAAGCGGCTCGACATGCTCTTTCGACGCTCTTTTCCAAAGATAAATCATTAGCAATGGATACTGCCAAAGCACCATTAAAACAATCTCCCGCTGCAGTCGTATCAATAGCTACAACTTTTGGAGATTTGATGAATTTTACCCCATCCTGTTGAACCAATACCACGCCATTAGCGCCCATGGTAATAGCCACATTATTCACCCCAGTCGCTAATAATTTTCGGGCGGCAGCTTCTGCAGACTTATCATCTTGTACTTCTATACCGGATAATTTTGTTGCCTCTGTTTCATTGGGTGTAATTAAATAAAGACCATTTAAAAAATTATCCGATAAAGTTATCGAAGGTGCAGGTGCCGGATCAAGAATGACTCGTCTAGAAGAACCTCGAGTAGCCTCAATAATATACGCCACTGTTTCTAATGGTATTTCAAGCTGTAACAAAATAATGGCGTTATCTGGCATAGAATCTAGGGCGGTCTTGACCTTTGCTTTATCAAGGTGATTATTAGCTCCAGGTGCAACTACTATATGATTCTCGCCTTTATCATCAACACTAATTAATGCGACTCCAGATGCAGCTTTAGAGTCTCTACCTATAAAATCACAATTAATATTTTCATGTTTTAAACGCTTAATCGATTGGTCGCCAAATACATCTTCACCCAATCTTCCCACCATAGTAACTTCGCCACCAAGCCGGGCGGCAGAAACCGCTTGATTGGCTCCTTTTCCACCTGCAGTCATCATGAATTCTCCGCCCATGACTGTTTCTCCTGGAGCGGGTAAGTTTTTGGTCATAGCAACCATATCTGTATTAATACTCCCTATAACAAATATAGGGTTGCGAGTAATGGACATAATTTATTTTCCTAATGCTTAATTATTAATTACTTTTCTGTCATCAATTACATTAACAATCGAATGCTTTTGGTATTGAGACGTATCATTATTGACTAATGGTATAAATGGAATATTCAAGCAGCCGGAGAGGGCAAGCGGAAGAAGAAAAAATAAATATCGCATAATATTTCACCTTTAAATTTTATCTTTTATAAAAAATAAATCATCACGCCATTTAGATAGCTTTCAAAACACCCTTTATTTGGTGTTCCTTTTATGATGAAGTATGCCCAATACTAGCAGTTTAATAGGAGTAATGTATGTCGTACATAGAACTAGGAGCAATCGGTGAATTAATAGCCGCTATAGCCACTGTAATCACATTAATTTATCTTTCTAGGCAAATTCATATGAATAATAAATTAGCCATATCAAATCTAGAGAATAAACTTAACTCTCGTGTTTATGATCGAAGGTTTACTGTGGCAAGAGATATAGAGTTTGCTGAATTTCTAGCAAAAGATTGGCGTTCAGAGGAATTATCAAAAGTCGAAAAAACACAAATAACACAATACATAACCATGCTAATCATTGATGCTCGTGAAGTATATTTGCAGGATAACTTAGGCTTCGTCTCAAACGGCTTATTAAAAGCAAGAATTAATGTTCTAAAAATGGGCATCATGACTAACCCAACTGCAAAATCTGTTTGGTCTACATACAAACATCTGGTGGAGCCTGAGTTTGCTAGTTTCTTTGAAAGTGAGATTTATCCAGAGGGCATTGAAGAAGATGCGTTCAAGATTAATCCTCTCTATAAAACATAACTACCTCATGAATAAGCTACTCTAAGGAGCCAAAGAAGCTGCAAAACGAACTAAGCGAATAGCAGCTTCTTCCAAGCGAGGTATATCAGCCAGAAAACCTAGTCGGATAGTCTTTTTCATTGATGGGCCAAAACCAAAGCCAGGCACTACAGCAACGCCCTCCGCATCCAGAAGTTGCTCGGCAAAAGCTTCACCATCAAGCCCAGTCGAACTGACATCAATTAATACAAACATCCCGCCCT
>Ga0308013_10001273_pt1 | contig 12527 bp, 10 predicted proteins | sample Neamet181_FD_203131 | JGI IMG/M metagenome (GOLD analysis project Ga0308013, IMG submission 203131) | Marine microbial communities from water near the shore, Antarctic Ocean - #181 | ecosystem: Environmental > Aquatic > Marine > Unclassified | place: Southern Ocean | collected 2014-07-25
CGTGGCGGCACCACGGAATCACGTGGCGGCACCACGATATCACAGATTTCACGTGGCGGCACCACGGAATCACGTGGCGGCACCACGATATCACAGATTTCACGTGGCGGCACCACGGAATCACGTGGCGGCACCACGATATCACAGATTTCACGTGGCGGCACCACGGAATCACGTGCAGGCACCACGGTTGCATATCCTGATTCTGAAGCCACGGAATCACGTGCAGGCACCACGGTTGCATATACTGATTCTGACGCCACGGAATCACGTGCAGGCACCACGGTTGCATATCCTGATGATGATTACACGGCATCTCTTCTGATGCCGTTGCCTGAGGAAAGTGATGCTGACACGCTATCAGAGTATTCACGCGACTCTGACAGCGGCTCTGATGGCACGGTCAGTATGGTCCCCGTGCAACGAAATGATGATGATGATGGCAGCTCTAACCGCACGATATCATTGTTTTCACGCGACTCTGACAGCGGCTCTGATGGCACGGTCAGTATGGTCCCCGTGCAACGAAATGATGATGATGATGGCAGCTCTAACCGCACGATATCATTGTTTTCACGCGACTCTGACAGCACGGTCAGTCTGGCTGGCGGTGCTGCTGTGTATTCCGAGCAACTCGGTAAACAACTCGGTGGGATTTTTGAATTGGGGACCACTCCGTACCAGGATGATAGGGTACAGAGGAAGAATGGTGTGAGAAAAAAAGATTGGCAGCAGGAAGCTCTGGAAGTGCGCCAAGGCAAACAAATGACCCGAACCCGGAAATCCGGAAACGACAAACGGCAAAAGGTGCGGAAACGATTTTCTCGAAGCGGTAAGGAATTTTAATGCATTCCGCACTGGCTAATACGTGAGCCCGTTGGGCTAGCTATATACCAGTACCCGTGCCCGTTTGGGCTATATACCATTGAATAAACTTCTGTTATATGACCAAAGTTCGTATGTGGACTCTATATGACCAGAGCTCGTTTCGGCGTTGATTACGCCTCGCCGAAGTACTGCTGGGCAAAGTTGTACGCGCTGGTGATGTTCTTGGTCGTGTCCTCGCTCACACCGCGCAGCATGCAGCGCATGCGGATGGTATCGGTGCACCGCGTACCAGCTTGTGCTAGCTTATCCATTGTGTTTTTTTCTTGCTGAGTGGTAACGACAGCGACAATGCAGAGAAGCATGAAATACCCGGAGGATGCACCTGAGTCCTATATGGATTCCGATTTTGATGATGACGATGATGATAATTATTATGCCAGTGTAGCCAGAACCACCACACTGGTCCCCTCAATGTACCCGGGCACCGATTTGTTCCGCAGTGGCGGGACCGCCACAATGGTAGAGTCCGACAGTGACGACGATCCGTACTACAGTGCGGCGGAGTCTGACAGTGACGACCTAGATGACTTTTTGGTTCAGACTCTGCACGAGTATGGGGTCGTCACTGCATGGGATAACCCTGAGTATTCTAGTGACAGTGATGAACCTGATCATCCGCCACTAGATTTGGATTATGCATGGGGTAACCCTGAGTATTCTAGTGACAGTGATTCTAGTGACAGTGATGAACCTGATCATCCGCCATTAGACTTGACAGACCCACTAGATTTGGATTATGCATTGGGTAACCCTGAGTATTCTAGTGACAGTGATGAACCTGATCATCCGCCATTAGACTTGACAGACCCACTAGCAGAAGCTCGGCGAAAGCGAGTTCGGGTCCAAGCCAGACAAGACATTGCCGCGATTCTCGCACAATTAGACGAACAAGAAAAGATGTATGCTCATATCACTGATTTGATTGCTCCTACATAAGGTGTCCAGAGACGCGTCAATACACTGTTGCAGATATGGTCATGAAGAGCAATCAATAACCGGCGCGAACTAACTAGTGGACATACTGTACGCGCTATTCATGCGTGGCAAATTGCTCTCAATAATTGTACTTTGCAGTTTTATTGTAAGACGTTCTGATACCGTGCAGTACTGCCTTTATACAGTAATACGTGAGCCCGTTGGGCTAGCTATATACCAGTACCCGTGCCCGTTTGGGCTATATACCATTGAATAAACTTCTGTTATATGACCAAAGTTCGTATGTGGACTCTATATGACCAGAGCTCGTTTCGGCGTTGATTACGCCTCGCCGAAGTACTGCTGGGCAAAGTTGTACGCGCTGGTGATGTTCTTGGTCGTGTCCTCGCTCACACCGCGCAGCATGCAGCGCATGCGGATGGTGCGGAGGTCGTGCAGCAGGTACTTCTGCGCCGCCACGCTGGTGATACCAGGCTGGAGCGTGGCCTTATAGCCATCCTCGTCATCGCCGGGGTTGGACACGGGCACGGAGGCAAAGTACTTCCAGAACCGGCCCATGACTTTCAGTTCCCAGCGAGTGAGCTCGTCCGCGTCGTAGATATCTTCGTCCACGTCAGACTCGAACTCTTGGGCATCCGGGATTTCGTTGCCTTTCTCGATGCACTGGAACTTTCCCAGGTAGCCACGCGTGTCTGCCTTTACTCGCCCGTTGCGCGCCGCGGCGTAGGAAGCCGACGTCTGCACGAAATTCGTGAACCCGGCCTCGGCGGCCTTCTCCTGGCCCTCCAGGATGTTCTCGTCACCACGCATGAACTGTGCGATACGGGTGTTGACCACAGCGTTGGCGTTGGAGTGGGCCGCCGCACTGGCGCCGTTGAAGTCGTCCATGGACGCTGCACCCTCGCCTTCCGGGAAGATGCGAGGGCACTCCGCGAGATTGAGCTCGATGCCTAGCACGAAGGCGTGCTGGTTGGGTGGGCGCGTGAACGTCAGCGTTTTGCGCTTGGTGAATTGGTACTCGATGCCATCCAGAGGCGGCCAGCTGTGTGAAATATGGTGATCAGCTGTGTGAAATATGATGCGTGTGAAATATGGTGATAGCAATGCACGACGAGAAAAGAAACGACTGGCTAAGGCGGACGTTCATGCATGAGGCGTACAAAGTGAATCATACCTGGCAGCGTAGCGCGGAATACCAAAGGTACTCTGTGGCCCCACGTCCTTATCACCCTCATCCCGAATCAGTGGCACCGCGCCCGTCACCTGCGACACCAAACACAGACCAAAGCTTAGACACGATAGGGGGAGGGGAAAGGGAAGAGAGTGAGGGGGGTGAAGAGGGGGAGAGCGGGAGTTCAGACGAAGAGTATCAGCCACTGCTCACCATGAGCCCAATCGTGCGTGTGGTACCTCGAGCAACGAGAGGAACTCGGCCTTCTGGAGTCGCTTGCTTCCACTTTTTCCGGTGCCTCGGTTCCCATACTTCAACTCCTTGAAGTGTGCCCACTCGGCGGCCAGCACCAGCACCGGAATGCGCTTTTTGGACCGCACTCCGTTCTTGTCGAAGCGAACCAACCCACTGCTACGCAAAAACTCCATGGTATCATCAGTGCCGGCAATCACCTCCGAGCAGTCGCGCTTGATGTCGGGTGGGATCATCTCGTCCACATGCACGTCGCCCAGCGTGCGTACGAGTGAGTGGTAAGCGCGCATGATCAGGAGCAGGATATAGGGTCGTTCTTCGTCCATGAGGTCCGGTAGCTTCATCTCCACCTTCCCCTTGGGCACGGCGCGGTCCCAGTAACTCACGAAGAAGCGGCGCTCCGTCTGACCTTGCTCATTGGGCCATGCGCACGGGAACGAGTTGCCCACTAGGACCAGAGGCATTTTCCAGGTCAGGTCGTACTGGGTTTTGCCCTTCCGCGCCACCGGCAGTGCTTTGGTGCCGCACACAATGCCCAGCATCATGTCCCCGGGGATCTTGGACTTGGTGGAAACCTCCTCGACCACGCACAGCCGTTTGCCGATGGCCGTCTCGAACCCGAACTGTTCCTCTGGGTTGTTCTTGAGGTTGAAGATGTCTTTGCCGAAGAAGTCCTCCATGAACTCGAGTAGCTTGGTCTTGCCCACGTTCGAGGTGCCTATAATAAATATAATTATTTAAGTGTGAATGAGAGAGAGAGGGGAAGAGAGGCAACACAACGCTGATGCCTGGTAGAGAGAGAGAGAGGTAAGCACATACCAATGATAGCGAGAGCCTTCTGCCACTTCTCGAGTAGGTTAATGGGCACAAGTAGTCGCCCCAAGAACGCCAACAACAGTCGGATATCCATTTCGGGTGTCTTGTAACCGTTGTAGTTGGCATCGAATGGGATTGGTTCGGCTGGGTACTGGTATGATACCATCTTGAAGAAGTTGGGACACTTCTTGCGCAGCTGGTACCACTGGCCCGTCCGGAAGTCCTGGTCGTCGCGCAGGTCGTCACAGATGTCCAAGTGTTTGTCCTTGAACGACATGGGGCTGAATTCGGTGCGCTCGCCAGACTGGTGCCCGACACCGTAGGGAATCAGCACGTCCGCAATCAGGTCGTACTGACCATTCCTGAAGGAGAGGTAGCGGGCATTAGTCACCAATCGGGGCAGGTGGACGTTGTTCATGCTCCGCAGCCGCTCGGCCACCTGTCGGGAGTTGTGCGAGACGTGGTCCCAGTGAGGGGACACGCGAGAGTACTGGGGTAAGCTGTTGATGATATCCTCGAAAGAGTCATCGTCCGCCACGATGTAGAAGTGCTCGAAGCTGTTGATGAATACGTTCTTGCCGTTGGCATCTTTGGCGTAAGAAGGGCGCCACAGGGTGTCGCCACTGCGCCGAATGCCCATTGAAGCGAACTCGTTCAGCACTTGCATCTCACCTTGGGTGGCGGAGTCGATCTTTACGGCGTTGCGCAGGTCCCCGACGATGCCGTTGGTGATGGCTATCATGTTGAAGTCGGGATTGGAGCGACAGCTGTTTCGACCCATCACCGCGCGGGACACCGACTCGTAGAAACGCGTGATGCGTGTCGCTATCTGCCGGATCTGCCACACGACGGTCATGTTCTGCTTGTCGTCGGGGTTCAGCAGGCCTCGGCTCTGTAGACACGTCATAATGTTGCCCAGCTGTCCAATGTAGGTACGCTGGAGCGAGAACAGGTGCATGGGGCTCTCGTATGGGTACTTCTTCACTGCGAACTCGAACGTCTCCAATATGGACATTTCATTCATCTCGTTCCCTCCCCATACTGAATACATATCATCAACAGTCTGCATCAGCTGCTCCCGGGTTGAACTTTTCATGATATCATCCACGGACCCATACGGCTGCAGCCCACGTGTGAATACCACGGTGGGACAGATATTGATCAACGCCTTGCGTGCGTCAGCGAGTTGTTGTTGTTCTTCGCTCATGATGTCAGGGTCGCTTGCAGGTTGTGAGGCTCGCTCGACTCCTCGTGGCAGGCCTCGGGACGATAACGATGGTGATCGGACCGGTGATGTAGATCTTCTACTACGAGACGGGCGTCGGACCGGTGATGTAGATCTTCTACTACGAGACGGGCGTCGGACCGGTGATGTAGATCTTCTACTACGAGACGGGCGTCGGACCGGTGATGTAGATCTTCTACTACGAGACGGGCGTCGAACCGGTGATGTAGTCCTCCTACTACGAGACGGGCGTCGGACCGGCGATGTGGACCGGTGAGAAGAAGATGAAGATGAAGATGACGACGAAGAGGCGGCGTTTCCTCCATTGAAGTACGAGGCAATGTTATTGGTGCCAGTACGTGCGCGTGACTCCTCTTCTTCCTGTTGGTACTGTTGCATTTGAGAATCCTCCGTGGCTTGCAGTTCACGCTGTTGCATCTCCTTTTCGATGAGCTCGAAATCTTCCTCATTCATTTCCCAAGAATCAGAGTCGATGTGTCGCTTCGGGGGGGGGGATGGCACGTCATCCTCCTCGACCTCGTCTTTCCCCCTGCGCAACCGTTTTCGACCTTTAATCCTCCTTCTATTCTGTACATGTTGATCAGTACCAATGGCGTCATCACCGTAGCGATCTATGGTTTGCGCCTCCAGTATTGCATCATCTCTTTTCTGTCGCATGTGATCCACTGTGCCAGGGGAAACACAGCCCAGTTCGTCGTCCTCGCACATCAGACCATCCACATGTTCCTCGTCGTCTTCCAAATGTTCGTCACTCGAAATATCACTACCACTGTGTTCAACCTCGTCATCACAAAGACGCGTCATCGCGTTCTATGAATATAATAACATAAAGTAAGATGAGAATAAGCCGCACACTCAACTGTGAGTTGAATGCTATGGGTGCGTGGGGTCAAGTTGTGTGCTATTTAATTCATCAGAACGAAGAATGAAGTCTATTTGTATCAGAATACAACAGTAAACGTAGAAATACATTACAGGGTGATTAGCGCAACCAATGGGTATACTTATTATGGCTTGAAGTAATCAATGGGAACATGCATACACGTGGATAGCATCATGTAACCGTGGTAAATATAGGGGAAAATGCACATTTAATTCATCAGAATGAAGTCTATTTGTATCAGAATACAATAGTATACGTAGAAATACATTACAGGGTGATTAGCGCAAACCAATATGCACATGCATACATGTGGATAGCATCATGTAACCGTGGTAAATGTAGGGACAAATGTACATGTAATTCATCAGAATGGAGTCTATTTGTATCATAATACAACAGTAAACGTAGAAATACATTACAGGGTGATTAGCGCAAACCAATATGCACATGCATACATGTGGATAGCATCATGTAACCGTGGTAAATGTAGGGACAAATGTACATGTAATTCATCAGAATGGAGTCTATTTGTATCATAATACAACAGTAAACGTAGAAATACATTACAGTGTGATTAGGGCAATACAGGGTTTTACAATATGCACATACACACACGTGGGTAGCATCATGTAACCGTGGTAAATATAGGGGATAGCATCATGTAACCATGGTGGTAAATCTAGGAAGTTCCAAAATGCGAACTATAGACGAAAATGTCAAAAGCGTGGGCTGAGTTTTTGATTCTCAAAATAAGCTGGTTCAATCAAAATCCCCACCGATCCAATCTCAAACTTTTTGCTGGAGCCAGATCCGGTGTAAAAGGGGGCTTTTCGGAAGTGATTCATTTCAAGACGTTTTTTTGAGGTGTGTCCAGAAAAAAACTGGAAACTCCAAAACTGGGCTGGAACTCAAAAACTGAGAACTCAAATCACGTTACATGATGGTATACTGTTGTATTATGATACAGATAGACTTATTATGTACATATTGGTTTGCGCTAATCACCCTGTAATGTATTTCTACGTATACTATTGTATTCTGATACAAATAGACTTCATTCTGATGAATTACATGTACATTTGTCCCTATATTTACCACGGTTACATGATGCTATCCACATGTATGCATGTACCCATTGATTACTTCAAGTCATAATAAGTATACCCATTGGTTGCGCTAATCACCATGTAATGTATTTCTACGTTTACTGTTGTATTCTGATACAAATAGACTTCATTCTGATGAATTACATGTACATTTGTCCCTATATTTACCACGGTTACATGATGCTATCCACATGTATGCATATACCCATTGATTACTTCAAGTCATAATAAGTATACCCATTGGTTGCGCTAATCACCCTGTAATGTATTTCTACGTTTACTGTTGTATTATGATACAAATAGACTCCATTCTGATGAATTAAATGTGCATTTGCCCCTATATTTACCATTGTTACATGATGCTATCCACGTGTATGCATGTTCCCATTGATTACTTCAAGCCATAATAAGTATACCCATTGGTTGCGCTAATCACCCTGTAATGTATTTCTACGTTTACTGTTGTATTATGATACAAATAGACTTCATTCTTCGTTCTGATGAATTAAATAGCACACAACTTGACCCCACGCACCCATAGCATTCAACTCACAGTTGAGTGTGTGGTTTATTCTCTACATTTTCTGCGTTTATTACTATAATATCTAAACTCATGACATAGGATGGTATCGAAATTCTACGCTGTTCGCAGGGGGGCCAACCCTGGTATCTACAGAAGCTGGACCGAGTGCAACAAGCAAGTATTCAAATTCCCCATGGCGCGCTTCCGATCATTCGAGACCGTCGAGGAGGCAGAGCTGTTCATGGCAGGTCGTAGTCACTCAAACAATCCTGCCATCAAGCACGAGGAGAAACAACTGGATGTACGCTGGTCTCGTCCTCTCGAAGCAGCCAAGCGCACCCCCTCGTCCATTCAAAGGGGGGCTGTGCGTCAGGCAGTAGAGAACTCATACGCTCGTGCCATCTCCAGGGGTGAGAGTATGAATATCGATGTACCACCACCACGTGTATTCACCTACCCTCCTCGTGGCCCGATCAAGCGACTCTTCCCGAAAATCCAATTTGATCCGTCCTATTTCTCACCGTTACCTGGACACATCTACATCGATGGTAGTTGTATCAATAATGGACAGTACAACGCGCGTGCGGGTGTAGGTGTGTTTTTTGGTCCAGGCAATCGACTCAACCTATCTGAGCGTCTACGTGGACAGAACCAGACCAGCTGTCGTGCCGAGATCATGGCAGCCATCCGAGCGCTCGAGATCACTGCATTGGTGTCAGTACACCCCCACACCCATTCCGCGAGTGTGGCCGAAACGATCCAACGAATGTCAGACGCGCGGGCATTGGCTGATCTGTATCGTAACCCCACCATCGTCACGGACTGTCAGTACCTCATTGACGCAGAGAGTAAGTATATGCAACAGTGGTTACTGACTGGTCGCACCAACTCGGGTCGGGTGCCCAAGAACCTGGACCTGCTCATGCGCCTCAGTGAGCTCACAGTCGACCGCCGGTATTCCCCCACCCCCTTCTGTTTCTGTTATTTGCCCCCCTCCCCCCCCCCCCCCCCACACACACATACACACACGCACCCCACTACAGGATCTCTTGGGTGCACGTACATTCGCACACTGGCGACCCTGGCAACGATGCAGCGGATATGCTGGCCAAGGCAGGCAGTATGGAGGATGATCTCATGTTCTTGGAGCTAGCTGAATAGGGATGGGGGGGGTACCACACAGTCATGACTGATAAATTTTATTCTGCATATGTAACACAAGGATGCTAACTTCGCATCAAATCAAAACAATTGCCATTATATCCACTGTGGTGGCCGCGTGGTACGTGTATCAAGATATACACCACATGTTCTTCTGTCGGTGTTGCACCGGCAGTCGAAAATATCACCAGCACAGTGATGCCACATTGCTGCCGGTGATGGATCCACTGCACAACTTGCGCGAGATTTGTAAACAATGTATACTCCTGGAGGACCACCTAGTACAGCCGCCCAAGAGATGTACCGATTGCATTGCTAAACATTCACTATTTATCGAGGCCTTAGGCGAAGAGGCAGTGGCATTGGACAAAAATGCCGACCATTTGGAGCTCACGGCAACGATCGCACCGACCATCCGGGCAATCTATAAAAGAATATTGAATGGCGAGGATAAGCACATGTTGTCGCAGGAAGTGAGGGCCATGCGCAAACGATTGGTGCCACACTGCGCCAATGTATTTAGAGATCTGTAAGTGAGTCCATGTGCCCATATTAAATATGTCATCTGTGAGTATATGACGGACATTCACGACGACAAGAAAGACTCGTGTGATGTGTGTTCGATTGGCGGGACGGAATACACGATTGTCCCTGTCGTTGGATCTTTCGTTTCATCGGAGGAGGAGGAATACCTATCTTCGGACGACTCTGATGACTCGGACGGTGATTACTCGTCTTCCGATGACTCGGACGGTGATTACTCGTCTTCCGATGACTCGGATGCCTCCGTGGTGGTGGGGCTCGTAGACGACCCGCCTCGCCATGGTGCGCGAGCGTATATAAACAAATCGCCAGCGGTATTCCTCAACGCGATGAAGCAGACCGATCAGCTCGTCTGTGAGTTCGTCGAGGTCACTGATGGGCACGCCGTGGACCACGTCGTGAAGCTACACGTGCATTGGCTGGAGCATAGTTTTACCATCGTGGCGCAACATCACGCGTACAAGCGCGCGAAGGCTGACGTAGTGGCGGCTTTTTATCGCATTGCCCGTTCGTTCGTACTCGGTGGATCGATCCCGTACAAGGCGCTGGACCATCTGTGCCTTTATTATATCATCGCAAGAATCCCACGTGCGATGTTGTTGTTCCATGCAGACGCTAGTATCTAATAGATTTTAATGTTTATTTCTTGTAATAAAAATGACAATAAAACTTGACTGTACGATTGACAGCATCTCGATGTCATGCAGAGCCCCAAAGTCGCCCAGAATGCGCGCGCTGTCGATCATTATCTGCGAGTGTAATTGACGACATTGCAATGTACGAGTCGTACGATTTGGATTAAAAAGCTGTTAATGAAAGAGATTTTTATTTGGGTGCATGACGCACATCATCATTTGTAAAGCAACCTTGCTGCACATGTGCGCATCGGTCATCATGGCCGTTTGCGGCACAATATACAGTGTTATCGAAGCATCCATGTTTGTACGTTCCTGCAATAAAGTCGAACCCAGGAAATAGAATATTGAAATTAAACTTTCTTCCCTTTTGGCTGTGATGCACTGCATGGTAGGTCCACAGAGCGTCATAAATTGGCCCGGTGGATAGCCCGCACATACTGGGCACGCCCATGCTCGCATCCACACGCAGCTCCGACCCGTGCATGCCAGCGTGCAGAGAGTTCCAGAGCACACTCATCAGCAACGACGCGGCAATGCCCATGCCAATGGCCTTGTGAGTGTCTACGCGTGCTAGTAATAGCGTCCCAATCATCAGCAATGCACCCGCAATTGTCGTCTGCCACGAGAAAAATAGACCGCTGTCATGCGCTTCACCCTTCAGGCTCATATCTATATTGACGTCAACGTGGTGCGCAATGTGATCAGCAGCGACCTTGGCGAGGAATGGACCAATGACCGGCACACCCCGCAGCGTGTCCGGGTCGCCGTGCATGATTTGCGAGTGCAGGACCCATTCCCAAAACGTGAGAGCAAAATAGACAATCAGAAGGGAGCTCATCATTGTGTAATATACATAATTATCATAAAAAAGCGATGAGATGAGAATGATGGCTGGCTAATTTCCCCATACGCGCTTGAACATCCCATAACCTCCGTACAGCGATTTATACCACCGCTTTTTTATGGTAAATCTACCATTCGGTGCGGTATTCGCAGCGACAGTGCATGCGAGTGCCCGCGACAGCCCCAAAGAAAGACCAGCCATGTTCATGCCTTGGATCCAAGCCACGACTTCAATTGCCTGACGCTTCTCGGGTGCCGTGGTCAATGAATCGATGCCCTTGAAATACAAGGCGTCGCTGATGCGGCCGCTGATGCGAAAATCAGGGACAGTCACGGCCACGTGGGGAATCTGGGGGTATATCCCAAGCTGGAACCCCAAATGCTTATAATACGAGCAAGACTCGAACACAGAGCAAGTCTGAATTACAAACTCCTCGCCGTCGAAGTAGTTGCGCAGCCACTGTTCCATCATATGCATACATGCTGTTCCGCCCCCTCGAACACCACACAGATATTCAAGAATACACACGTTTTCGTTCGTGACAACCACTTTCGTGTTTTTCTTCGGATCAAATGCGTCGTAGATGTGATAAACGCTGCATAGCGCAACCCCTACTAGCGAATCACCATCCTCTCCAATGACCGCCCAGGTGATATGAGGCTTGATGCTGTCATCGGTGAGGATTTCTCGCATGTCGTGCTCGAGATTGACACACGCACCCGGCAACGATCGACCAGCCAATGCGTACCACTTCGGGCTATATCGTTCAATCACATCGTACCGCCTTGCCATTTATTATTAATAACAGGAAAAAATCAGGAATTGATTAATTAGTTTTTTATTGGGGATGTTCGTTTTATTACTCGGAAATCTGAAGGGCCACGATGGCCATTCATTTTTCGACAATGCAAGACTGGAAAGATAGAGCGCACAGTATCCACCTGCGGGGCACGCACTTGGTGCATCTATTATCCACCAAGTGTGTATTGACCGCGATCCGCGTTGAGCACGTCACCGACATCCCTGCTCTTATGTGGACAGATAACGCCAACGAGCGGACTGAGTACATGAAGTGGAGCATGCACCCCAGCGACTGTGACAATCTGATTCTCCGGGACGGTAATCGATGCGTGTACATGAACTACAAATCAACAGAACAATCGAGCTCCCAGAACGTCAACATTCCAGCCACGCGTTTGCTACTGGAGCGGGGTACCGTGGACCCGCCCATGATCGTGGACGGCACCAGCGCTATCGATTACACTGGCATTTTTCCGTGCGATCATGTGGTCTTGCATCAGACCATCAATGGCCGGCTGTGCGACTACGATTTGACGCAAGTCACGACGGATTGGCAGTCCATGTTCACAGTCCCTCTCTCTCGTCAACCGTACTACCGCCTGGCCACTCGGCGATACGTGCATTTCAGCCAAGCGCTAGCAGAGTACCAGTATACCGACACGATGGATGGATTAGTGGAGCACATCATTGCAGCGTACGTGCGCCAGCGGGTAGGGCCG
>Ga0308013_10001274_pt1 | contig 12525 bp, 9 predicted proteins | sample Neamet181_FD_203131 | JGI IMG/M metagenome (GOLD analysis project Ga0308013, IMG submission 203131) | Marine microbial communities from water near the shore, Antarctic Ocean - #181 | ecosystem: Environmental > Aquatic > Marine > Unclassified | place: Southern Ocean | collected 2014-07-25
AGGCACTGTATAATCAAGAACTTCAAACATAACACCCTGCCCCTCACCAACCGCAAGTCCACCTATTGCATAACCATTAAAGTCTATATCCTTAAGTGCTGCTATTGAATGATGGCGCAGTTTTTCGAATGCCCCACCCTGAACAATTCCAAATAGTGCATTTTGTTCTGCATGCTCTGAACCATTATGAAATGCATCATAAGAACGTTTAGCCCAACGCATTGAAAGAAGCATACTTTCCTCTGTTTGCTTTTCCGTTGCAGGATAGGGCGTACATTCATCAAAAGCCATGACAATGTTAGAGCCGAGAAGTCTCTGTATCTCCATACTACGTTCAGGACTCAACATATGTTTACTACCGTCGATGTGGGATTGAAAACTCACACCATCCTCTGTTATTTTTCTTAGTTTTGACAGTGACATAACCTGAAAACCACCAGAATCAGTAAGGATGGGCAGTTCCCAATTCATAAATTTATGAAGACCCCCAAGTTGCGCAATCCGTTCTGCCGTAGGACGAAGCATTAAATGATAGGTATTACCAAGAAGTATATCAGCGCCTGTTTCACGTATTGACTCAGGCTTCATAGCCTTGACAGTGGCAGCAGTACCTACCGGCATAAAAGCTGGCGTAAGAATATCTCCCCGTACTGTCTTGATTATACCGGTTCGAGCGTTTCCATCAGTTGCTTCAATTTCAATACTAAAAGTCATAAACCCTCCTCACGAAATAAAAGACTACTGTCCCCGTAAGAATAGAACCGATAAGCATTTTTAATCGCATGAGCGTATGCCGCTTTCATATTATCAAATCCCGCAAATGCACTTACTAACATGAATAATGTTGACTTTGGTAGATGAAAGTTAGTCATAAGAATATCAACAACACGAAATTTGTAGCCAGGAGTAATAAATATATTTGTCACACCCTTAAATTCAGTAACTTTACCATCCTTATCTGTGGCAGATTCTAAAAGTCGCAATGAAGTTGTACCAACTGCAATAACTTTATTACCGCGCAGATGCGTTTCATTAATTTTTTTTGCTACAACTTTGCTTAACTCACCATACTCTGAATGCATTTTATGCTCACTAGTATCATCCACCTTAACTGGCAAAAAAGTCCCCGCACCAACATGGAGAGTTATGTAAGCGCTCTCTAATCCCAAATCTAAAAGCTGTTCTTGCAATGTTTCTGTAAAATGAAGACCGGCAGTTGGTGCAGCCACAGCACCATCCCTTTTACTGTATACAGTTTGATAATCGACTTCATCACGTTCATCAATAGGTCTCTGTGATGCAATATACGGTGGAAGCGGCATAACGCCAGCTTCCTGAAGAGCTTTTTTAAGCTGCTGCCCACTATGATTAAATTGAATTGTAACCTCACCGGCATCTCCTTTATTAAGAACACACCCCTCAAGACCACCTTTAAATATTATCACATCAAGAGGTTTCAGTTTCTTGGCAGGTTTTGCAAATGCTTTCCAAAGTCCTCCGCCCATATTCATATGAAGCGTAAGCTCCATTTTAGCCTCGCGCCGTTTTCCGGTTAGGCGCGCAGGAATAACACGAGTATCATTAAAAACCAAAAGGTCACCTTTGTTAATAAACCAACTTAAGTCGAGTACCATCTGATCACGGCAGCTTTTACCATCAACAACAAGTAACTTAGCGCCGTCGCGAGATGCGGCAGGCCTAATGGCAATTAGTTCTTTAGGAAGCTTAAAATCAAATTGGTCAACTCTCATGGCTAGATTTATTCGTCAGCAGCAACTTGCATTTTTAGAATTTTATCTGGACTTCCATTCGTTGAAAAATCCATTCCTTCGCCACGCTTAAGTCCGTCTACGTGATCCATTCCATCAGTCACCTGACCCCAGACACTATACTGACCATCTAGGAACGATGCATCGCCCAAGCAGATAAAGAACTGGCTATCGCCACTATTTGGATCTTGCGAGCGCGCCATTGAACAGGCACCACGATGATGAGGTTTGGCAGAAAATTCTGCTGTAATATTTTGGCCTGATCCTCCCATTCCTGTTCCGTCAGGGTCACCACCTTGAGCCATGAAACCATCAATTACCCGGTGAAATGTGAGCCCATCGTAAAACCCACTTCTAGTAAGTTCTTTAATCCTGCCTACATGCCCGGGAGCAACCTCAGGCATTAATTCTATAATTACTCGACCTGCTTCAAGGTCAAGGTAAAGTGTATTTTCGATATCCATTTTTATTTCCTTATTTAATGACGTCTGCAGCAAGCTGCATTTTAATAATAATATCTGGATTTTTAAAATCCGGACCCTCACCAAGTTTAATTTTATCTACGTATCTCATACCTGATACAACTTCGCCCCAAATTGTATATTCACCATCAAGACCAGGCACATAAGCTGTCAGAATAAAAAATTGGCTGTCGGCAGCATTAATGTCGCCAGGCCGCGCCATTGATACCATTCCTTTATAATGTGAAAGTTCTGAAAACTCTGCATCTAGAAGTTCTCCAGTACCACCACTTATTTCTCCTTTAGGCGCACCAACTTGTGCCATAAAACCCTCAATGACACGGTGAAAAATAGAGCCATCATAATAACCATCACGAGTTAATTTCTTAATTTTAGATACATGGTTTGGAGCTACGTCTGGAAACATCTTAATAACAACCCGTCCATAAATTAGATCAAGGTATAACGTGTTCTCCAGATCAAGGTCGTCCGCTTTTGAGGTTAAACTTACAGAAAAAAAAGCAACAACAAGTAAACCCAAAAATGCCTTTAGATATATATTCATAAAAAATCCTGATTAAATGATTATTTTTTTTTAAGTTTTTTTAAGACATCGTCACGGATACTACCCGTAACAAACTTATTTATTTCACCGTCATATATGGCAATTTCCTTAACAAGTCGAGAGGAAATTGCTTGAAGTGCCGGGTCAGCCATTAGAAAAACAGTTTCTATATCCGGATTAAGCTGATCATTCATTGCAGTCATTTGGAATTCATATTCAAAATCAGATGCTGCCCGCAAACCACGAAAAATCATACTTGCACCAACCTTTTCTGCAAAATGCATAAGTAGACTTTCAAACGGTACTACTTCGATAGTTGTAGACTTAGCATCTGATATCATAGCTATTTCGCGGCAGGTCATATTTATCCGCTCAGTCAGCGTAAACATTGGAACCTTTGATGGATTGGCGGAAACGCCAATTATTAAATGGTCAACTAGTCCAGCGCACCGCTTAATGATATCAAAATGGCCCAGAGTAATTGGGTCAAAAGTACCAGGATAAAGCCCTATCCGTTTTAGAATAGCCATAGTTTCTAATCCTCAGATTTTAATATATCTATAGTGTTCTCATCAACATCATCAACAATATCTTCCATTTCATCATCGTCGTCTGTTTCTTGAATACGATCAACGGAGACTATGTGTTCTTCATCACCTACTTTAAACAAGGTAACCCCCTGAGTATTGCGACCCGCCACCCGAACATCATGAACGGGTACTCTGATTAGGCGGCCATTATCGGTTACCATCATCAACTGATCCTTTTCATAAATAGGGAACGCAGCAATAACCTCACCGTTCCGATCCGAAGTTTCAATATTAATAATACCACTACCACCCCTACCCGTTACTCTGTATTCATAAGACGATGTCCGTTTACCATATCCATTTACGGTTATACTTAGAATAAACTCTTCCCTCTCTTCAAGGGCGACTAATCGTTCAGCGTCAATTTCAGTTGGTTTTTCAGGTTCTTCGCCACGACGCTTCGCCGCCGCATATCGGAGGTAAGCAACTTTTTGCTCTTGCTCCATATTAACATGATGCATAATCGACATTGAAACAACTTCGTCACCGTCTACTAACTTAATACCTCTAACACCATCTGAGTTTCGTCCTTTAAAGAGCCTTACTTTGGTAGCAGGGAAGCGAATACATTTTCCACCTTTGGCTGCTATTAATACGTCATCTTCCTCTGAACAAGCAGATACACCAATTAATCTATCACCCTCTGATAACCTAATAGCAATTTTTCCGTTAGCGCGAACATTTGAAAAGTCTGACAACAAGTTACGCCTTACATTACCCTTAGACGTAGCAAAGATTGCATGGAGCTCGCTCCAACTTTCTTCATCTTCAGGAAGAGGAAGAATGGTTGAAATGGTTTCTCCTTGTTCAAGCGGCAATAAATTAATTAATGCCTTACCTTTTGATGTCGGTGATCCTAGAGGCAGCTTCCAGACTTTAAGCTTATATACTTGACCAAAATCACTAAAGAAAAGGATCGGTACGTGAGTATTAGATACAAATACGTTACTAAGAACATCTTCTTCTTTAGTAGTCATTCCGGAACGACCTTTACCGCCACGGCGTTGTGCCCTGTATGTGTCAAGCGCAACTCTTTTGATGTATCCGGTAGTTGTTACAGTAACAACCATATCTTCAACTTGAATAAGGTCTTCATCTTCAAAACCAAAAGCATCCGCTGCGAACTCAGACCGACGCGGGTTAGCAAATTCCTCCCTATAAGCAACAAATTCACTACGCATAATACTATAAAGGCGTTCACGACTACGAAGAATATCAATAAAATCTTCAATTTTTTCGGAAAGTTCCTTTAGTTCACCACCAATATCCTCACGACCTAAAGCAGTAAGGCGGTGAAGTCTAAGTTCAAGGATGGCTCTGACCTGTTTTTCAGAGAGTTTGTACTTACCATCAACAATCATACGGCCCGGTTCGTTGATCAGCTCAATATAGTCAGAAACATCAACAGCGTCCCAATCTTCTGCGAGGAGCGCCTCCCTAGCTTCAGCAGGATTGGTTGCCTTACGTATCATTGCTACAATTTTATCTAAATTGTTCACAGCAATTACCAATCCAACAAGTAAGTGGGCCCGATCACGGGCCTTACCAAGTTTAAATTTAGTACGACGAGTAATTACCTCTTCACGGAAACGAATAAACTGCTCAATAATATTATGTAGATTTAACACTTGTGGTCGCCCACTGCAAAGTGCAAGCACATTGGCACCAAAGCTAGTTTGAAGCGGCGTAAAGCGGAAAAGTTGGTTCAGCACTACATCAGAAACCGCATCACGCTTTATTTCAACGACTACCCGAACACCATCTCGGTCACTTTCATCACGAAGATCAGAAATACCCTCAATTTTTTTACTTCGCACACAGTCAGCGATATTTTCGATCATACGCGACTTATTGACTTGATATGGAACTTCCGTAATGACAATTGCTTCACGTCCCGGCTTAAATTCCTCTATATGAGTTCTGCCTCGCATAACCACAGAACCACGCCCAGTCATTTCTGCAGATCTCGCTCCAGCCCCACCCATAATAAATCCACCAGTTGGAAAATCAGGACCCGGCACAATTTCTACCAGCTCCTCAAGACTTATTTCAGGATTATCCACATAAGCGCAGCAGGCATCGAGCACCTCACCAAGGTTATGGGGTGGAATATTTGTTGCCATACCAACAGCGATACCACCCGCACCATTAACGAGCAAGTTAGGAAAACGTGCAGGAAGCACTGTTGGCTCGTGTTCACTTTCATCGTAGTTTGCCTGAAAGCTCACTGTATCTTGATCTATGTCTTCCAATAAACCACTGGCAGTTTTTGCCATCCGCGCCTCAGTGTAACGCATAGCTGCAGGGGGATCACCATCCATGGAACCAAAGTTACCCTGACCATCAATTAATGGTAAACGAAGTGAAAAATCTTGGGCCATCCGCACCATAGCATCATAAATAGCACTATCACCGTGAGGATGGTATTTACCCATCACATCACCAACCACACGCGCAGATTTACGGTATGGCTTTGTCCAGTCATAATTATTTTCATACATCGAGTAAAGGATGCGTCGATGAACTGGCTTTAACCCGTCCCTCACATCCGGAAGTGCCCTTGAAACGATTACACTCATTGCATAATCGAGATAAGAGGTCTTCATTTCCTCTTCTATGGTTATAGTAGAAATATTTTCTTCTGGAATTTCGGATACAGTATTATCTGTCAAAATGAAGCCCTTTTAGAATACTTGAATATATATATTTTCCTTAATTACTTTTGACGTAAAGAAAAAAGGAAACCCAACCTAAAAATTATACTAAACATAAACTCAACTAGCAAGCAAATGGTCGTAATAATTGACATTTATATTAGATAATTCCTAAACCTTGAATTTACTGATAAAAATTCTTTATTTTCAGTAAGTTAGTTTTACTTTTTATCAACACAAAAATTCATATAATTATGAATTATTTAATCAATTTTGACCGTTCTATTTTTAAAAATAATTAAATCAAAGGAAGATTACATTAAGATTTCTTTGAGCTATATATGAAAAATTTAGTATTTATTTTAATGTGTTGCTTATTTTAGCTATGGGGTGTTTGCACTGATATTATTTCAGAACACAAAAAGCTTACTTTATAACACAATAGTGTTGGTACGAATTAATTATACTAAAGTGCGATAGCCTCTATCCAACAAACAAAAGCTCTAACTTAATAAGAAAAACCCATTACTGGGGATTTTTTACCTAAATTAGAAAGGTATTTCGTCATCAAACCCTGGTTTTTCGCTGGCCGGTGCTGACCCTCCGCCTCCCCCACTTGATGTCTGATTATAGTTACTTGAACTACCGCCATCTTGATTATAACCGCCGGTATCACCACCACCATCACCACGACCATCAAGCATAGTCAATTCACCATTATAACGCTGAAGTACCACTTCAGTTGAATACTTTTCAACGCCTGCATTATCTGTCCATTTACGAGTTTGCAGCGATCCTTCAATATAAATTTTAGAACCTTTTTTAAGATAATTTTCAGCAACCTTACAAAGATGTTCATTAAAGATTACTACCCGGTGCCATTCTGTCTTTTCACGTTTTTCACCCGTTGCTTTATCTTTCCAACTATCCGAGGTTGCTATAGCAAGGGTAACGATTGGTGCGCCGTCCTGTGTATGCCGTACTTCTGGATCTTTACCCAGATTTCCAATCAAAGTTACCTTGTTTATGCTGCCGGCCATAGTAATATATCCTTATCTATAATTCGAATCTTTATAGGATTACCATAACTACAGTTGACCTAAGTGCAAAGTCTTTTTAAGTGTATTTTGAAAGTCTTTGACAAAAAGAACAAAACAAGATCTTTCTTTACACGAAAATTCTTTACTTTACTGCAAAATTGGTTAGAAAATAACAATCTTATTTGATAAAAAAGGTATCAAAATGCTCACTAAAATTTCTGTTCGCGGCGCAAGAGAACATAACTTAAAATCTGTTGATGTTGACATTCCTCGTGATAAACTTGTCGTTATTACAGGACTAAGTGGATCTGGAAAATCATCCCTCGCATTTGATACCATTTATGCAGAAGGCCAACGTAGGTATGTTGAAAGTCTTTCAGCCTACGCACGTCAGTTTTTAGAATTAATGCAAAAACCTGATGCCGACCATATTGAGGGGCTCTCACCTGCAATATCAATTGAGCAGAAGACTACATCAAAAAATCCTCGTTCTACCGTTGGGACTGTAACCGAAATTTATGATTATATGCGCCTTCTTTATGCCCGGGTTGGTGTTCCTTACTCACCGACAACAGGTCTTCCTATAACTAGCCAAACCGTAAGCCAAATGGTTGATAAGATTATGGAAATGGGTGAAGGAACAAAGCTTTACCTTCTTGCTCCTATTGTACGGGGTCGTAAGGGTGAGTATCGAAAGGAATTCATGGAACTTCTGAAGGCTGGTTTTCAACGAGTTAAAGTCGATGGTGAATTTTATGATATTGAAGATGTTCCAGATCTAAATAAAAAAATTAAACATAATATTGAGGTGGTAGTCGACCGTCTAATAGTTCGACCTGACCTTGAAAAACGGCTAGCGGATAGTATTGAAACTGCTCTTAATCTATCCGATGGACTTATTGTCACCGAAGTTGCTAATGACGTGGCAGTTCGTACATTATTTTCTGCAAAGTTTGCGTGTCCAGTATCAGGTTTTACCATCGAAGAAATTGAACCTCGGTTATTTTCGTTCAATAACCCCTTTGGAGCCTGCCCTACCTGCGATGGCCTAGGACAGAAACTTTATTTTGATCCTGAGCTGGTTGTTCCTGACAAAAAACTATCTCTGAATGATGGAGCATTGGCACCCTGGGGCAAGTCGAATTCACCTTACTATTCCCAAACCCTCGAAAGTCTTGGTAGGCACTTCGGCTTTAAAACAAACACAGCCTTCGAAAAACTGCCAAAAACCGTACAAAATGTAATTCTATATGGAAGTGGAGATGAAGAAGTTGAAATAATTTATAAATCTGACAACATTAAGAGTTATAAAGTGAAAAAAAGCTTCGAAGGTATTATTGGAAATATCAAACGTCGTTGGCGCGAAACTGATAGCCTTACGATGCGAGACGAATTATCCAAATATCAAAGCTCAACCACCTGCGATGCATGCAGTGGACATCGTTTAAAGGCAGAAGCCTTAGCTATAAAAATAGACGGTAAGCACATAAGTGAAATTACCGAACTTTCTGTTCGCCGGTCTTTGGATTGGTTTCAGAATCTTACAGACAAACTTACAAATAAAGAAAATGAAATTGCCAGCCGCGTCCTCAAGGAAATTTCTGAACGCCTAGGCTTTCTCAATAATGTGGGGCTTGAGTATCTTAACTTATCACGAAAATCTGGCACACTTTCGGGTGGTGAGAGCCAGCGTATTCGCCTTGCAAGCCAGATTGGATCTGGCCTTACAGGCGTACTTTACGTTCTCGATGAACCCTCTATTGGCCTGCATCAGCGTGATAACAGCCGCTTATTAAAAACCCTTTCTAACCTTCGAGATATGGGTAATTCTGTTTTAGTAGTAGAGCATGATGAGGAAGCAATTTTAAGCGCTGATCATGTTATAGACATGGGCCCTGGGGCAGGTATTCATGGTGGAGAAGTAGTTGCCCAAGGCACACCTAAACAAATTATGAGCAATAAAAACAGTTTAACTGGAAAATATCTGAGTGGAAAGCTTTCCATACCTATACCCACTGAGCGACGCAAAGGTCATTTCGCTGGAAATAAACGTAAAGAAATAGTTATTAGCGGCGCATGTAGTAACAACCTAAAAAATATAACGGCTAAATTTCCACTTGGGGTTATGACGTGCATTACGGGTGTTTCTGGATCTGGAAAGTCAACACTTACAATTGACACACTCTATAAAGCAGTTGCGCGTGCAGTTAACCGTAGCCGTGTAATTCCAGGAAAACATGATTCTATTACTGGTCTTGAGTTTATTGACAAAATTGTTGAAATTGACCAAAGCCCTATTGGTCGTACACCAAGATCAAACCCCGCCACTTATACTGGCGCATTTACTCCAATCCGAGATTGGTTTTCTAGCTTGCCAGAATCAAAAACGCGGGGCTATAAGCCAGGCAGATTTTCTTTTAACGTAAAAGGGGGGCGATGCGAGGCCTGTCAAGGAGACGGTCTCATCAAAATTGAAATGCATTTTCTGCCCGATGTCTATGTCAAGTGTGATGTCTGTGACGGCAAACGCTATAATAGAGAAACGTTGGAGATAAAGTTCAAAGGAAAATCTATTTCAGATATTCTTGATATGACTGTAGAGGATGGTGTAATATTTTTTGCAGCCATACCTTCCGTTTGTGATAAAATCAAAATGATGCAAAAAGTGGGTCTTGATTATATTAAAATTGGCCAAGCTGCAACTACACTCTCTGGGGGTGAAGCACAACGTGTCAAATTATCCAAAGAGCTTTCAAAACGTTCCACAGGCCGAACACTTTATATTCTTGATGAGCCAACAACTGGCCTACATTTTGAAGATATCAAAAAATTACTTGAAGTAATACAGGCCCTCGTAGATATGGGTAATACCGTCATAATTATTGAACATAACCTAGATGTTATCAAGACTGCTGACTGGATTATAGACATAGGTCCCGAGGGTGGCAGTGGCGGCGGTATGATTATCGCCGAGGGTACACCAGAAAATGTTACCAGCGTAAAGGATAGTTTTACAGGCTACTATCTAAAAAAGGTATTATAATTTAGATCATTTAAATGCGGGCCACTACCTAGTATTTTACAGTAAATATATAGTTCATTTACAATTCATATTTAAGCTACTTTTATTCAAAGAATAATGTTATCAGCAAGCCAAACTTAGCATTGGACAAAAAATGAGTATTTCCCCTATCCATATAATCGGTGGCGGCATGGCTGGAACTGAAGCAGCATGGCAGTTATTAAATAAGGGTATCCCAGTTATTCTTCATGAAATGCGTGGAGTAAAAAGCACCAATGCCCATCAAACAGATGGATTAGCGGAGATGGTTTGCTCTAATAGCTTTCGTTCTGATGATATGGAGAATAATGCAGTCGGTCTTTTGCATGAAGAAATGCGTAGGCTTGGTAGTTTAATGATGGAGGCGGCACAGGTGACTAAAGTACCTGCAGGAAGTGCGTTAGCAGTTGATCGCGAACACTTTAGTAAATATGTGCAAAAAAAACTATTAGCCCATCCACTGTTTAACTTAGAACGTGGAGAAGTGAATTCTATCCCACCTGAAAGCTGGGGTGACGTAATCATTGCAACTGGCCCACTCACATCTGACGCCCTTGCGCAGGCGGTACTTAAAATCACTGGAGTTGATGAGCTACAATTTTTTGATGCTATCGCTCCAATTATATATAAAGAAACCATAGATTTTAGCAAAGCATGGTTACAATCCCGCTATGATAAAGGCGATGGGGCAGATTACATCAACCTACCCATGAGTAAAGATCAGTATTATGAGTTCATCGACGACATAACTGACGGTGAAAAATCCGACTACAAAGAATGGGAAACCGACATTCCATTCTTTGAAGGCTGCATGCCAATAGAAGTTATGGCAGAGCGAGGGCGCGAGACCCTCTCCTTCGGCCCTATGAAGCCCGTGGGCTTGGACAACCCTCATTCAGAAGAACGTCCCTACGCTGTTGTTCAACTTCGTCAAGATAATAAACTTGGTACTCTATACAATATGGTTGGTTTTCAGACGAAACTTAAATATAATTTTCAAAAAGAAATTTTTCGAAAAATTCCTGGCCTTAAGAATGCTGAGTTTGCACGCCTTGGAGGTCTACATCGTAATACATTTATTAATAGCCCGAAGCTGCTTGATGGCCAACTTCGTTTGAAGTCAATGCCTCGACTTCGTTTTGCTGGACAAATTACAGGTGTTGAGGGATACGTGGAAAGTGGAGCCATGGGTTTGTTGGCGGGACGCTATCTCGCAGCACAAATTCATGGTAAGCAATTACCGCCACCTCCAATAGTTACAGCTTTTGGTGCTCTAATAAATCACATTACTGGTGGTCATATTGAAGGAGCTGGAACTGCAAAAAGTTTCCAACCCATGAATGTCAATTTTGGTATCATGCCGCCACTCGAGCATAAAAAACATGAGATCGATGGGCGAATGGTAAAAATTAAACGTAAAGACAGAAAGCCGCTTAAATCAAAACGGGCCTTAGACGCCTTAGCTTGCTGGTTAGATGAGGCCGAATAAAGCTGAAAAAAATAATCTACATTGTCTTGGAAATACGGTTTCTTTCTCATTTATTTTGTATGGATCATACCCTGCATTCTTAATCATATTAAGATAACTGCGGCTAAGCGCCGTAAGTAAAAAAAGTGGTTTAACGTCTTTGTTAATAATATTTTTTTGGCTCGTAATTTCCTGTAAATGACCTTCCGCTTCCTGACAAATTACCTTGACCATTGCTCTCAAACCGTCGGTTGCCTCCATCGAAAAGATATCCTTTTTACTGACATCATGCTCATCCATTAAGTCTTGAGGAAAAGATATTTTTTTTAATGAAATATGGTACCGTAATGCCCGCAAAGTTCCAATAAGTCCCCAAGCAACTCCCGCTTTATTACCTAGTGATAAGACATGCGACCCTCGCTCACCAACTATCCAAACTGCAATTTCCATTAGGTTACCAGAAGTACAGCTTAAATATTCCTTAAAGTCTGAAAAGGTATTTGGGTTTTTATCGTAAATATCAACGGCCCTAGCATCGATAACTTTAGTAAACATATCTGCTGTTAAGCTATGCTGGTGAAATGCACCACTTAGGGCCAGCACAACCTCATGATTTCTCGGGTTACTATTTGTAATTCCCTCAATAGCTTCTCGCCACCACTGAAGACGTATTTCTCCAAGCATAGGTTCAGAAACAGCTTCCCTTATTTTTGCGACTTCATGGTTAAATGCGTATAGGGAGTATAGGCTTTCCCTAACATCACTTTTAGCAAATAGTGTGATTAAAAAACGATCATAATCATGTTTTTTAGTAACACTTGCGCAATATGTTTCAATAACTGCCATATGCCTTAAATGACTGAAAACTATAAAAGATACAAGAGACTTTTTGACGCATGGTTAATTTACTGTTAGGT
>Ga0308013_10001278_pt1 | contig 12509 bp, 9 predicted proteins | sample Neamet181_FD_203131 | JGI IMG/M metagenome (GOLD analysis project Ga0308013, IMG submission 203131) | Marine microbial communities from water near the shore, Antarctic Ocean - #181 | ecosystem: Environmental > Aquatic > Marine > Unclassified | place: Southern Ocean | collected 2014-07-25
CACCCTCACTCAATTATTTGATGAACTCAGCATATAGTGCAGGTGCGAGAACCCATACTAATTCATGGGGTTCAAGTGCAGCAAGCCAGCAAGGAAAATATGATTCAGAAGCAGAAGATGTTGATGATAGGGCAAATTATTATGACAAATACTACAATGGCAGAGAGGGTTTAACAATACTATTCGCTGCTGGAAATGATGGGCCTGGGACTGGAACAGTTTCCCCCCCAGCCACTGCAAAAAATATTCTTTCAGTCGGTAATCATCAAAATCGTTATTCCGGTGCGCCTGATAATTTGATTAGTAGTTCAAGCCGTGGACCTACTGATGATGGCAGAATAAAGCCTGACATCATTGCACCAGGTGGGTATGTGCGCTCATGCCGCGCTCAAGAAGCAACAGATACTTCCGGTTCAACTTGGTCAAACAGTTGGTATCTCGAGTATACAGGGACTTCAATGGCAACTCCAAATGCAGCAGGAGCAGCAGCGATGGTCCGAGAATATCTTGAGGAAATAGCACAACGTCCAGCACCTCAAGGTGCTTTGGTCAAGGCTTTACTGGTTCTTGGTGCCCAAGATGTCGGGACAAAGGATATTCCCAACAATGATGAAGGCTGGGGACGACTCAATCTTAGAGAAACTCTCGCCCCTCAAGGTGGGCAGGGAATTTGGGTAGATGATAGATCAGTTCTTTCAGGTTCTGGAAACTCCAAATCATATACATTTAATTTAACACAAAACAATGGCAAATTCAAGGCTGTTTTGACATGGTCTGATGAGAGAGGCTCGTCATTTTCAACAAAAAAATTAGTCAATAATTTAGATTTGATAGTTACTTCCCCGGATGGGACCGTCTACAAAGGAAATGATTTCGCCAACGGTGTTTCAACAACCGGTGGAAGTGCAGATGACACCAATAATTTAGAAGTCGTATTACTCGATTATGCTATGAGTGGTGTATGGACAGTAAAGGCAAAAAATACCTACCAAGGAGGTAGTTCTGCCCAGACTTATTCAATTGCAGTAATGGGATATGGTGTCAATGATTTACGACCTGACCCAATGGTGATGGTAGATGAATTTTCAATGGATGTTAGCATCCCGCAAGTAGGCGACCCAGTTCAGATAGAAACCAAAGTATTCAATGCAGGAAACGTTGAAGCCGAATCCTTTGATGTTGTGTTTTCAGTTGACTCAACAGAGATAAATCGCCAAAATATAGATTTAGGTGCAGGATCTGCTAAGACATTATTCTGGACTTGGACCCCAGTAACTTCTGGGCAGTCAACTCTTACCTTCACAATAGATCCAGATGAGGAAATTGAAGAAATACTTGAAAATAATAATCAACATAATATCGTGGTCAATGTTACTGCTCCGGGTGTGAAATTATCAAGTGCAACCCAAATCACAATCCTAGATAATACTCAATCCTCTGCCACTTCGTGGAATGTTTCTCTCACCAATACAGCATTGATACCAACCAATGCATCATTATTTGTTGATAATTTGATTCATGTTGAAAGTAATTTGGCTTTATCATGGTATGTTGGTACGACACAATCAAACCATTCACTCGAGGGTCAACAATCAACAGAAATCACCGTCACATTAGTCCATCCAACACCTCCAAATCCAGGCACATACCGGATTAGTTTAATCGGGATAGATGTTGATAATGGAGTAAATTATCCATATGCACTGGACTTAGTAGTTCCAAGTCTATCCAAAGTTAATATTGAATATGATTATCAAATTGTTCCAGTGCATCCAGTAAACCCTACAAGCATAGATGTTAGATTCTTCAACATTGGTAATGACGATATTGGCTATGACCTATTCTTGGAAGCTCCAGCCGGATGGCAAGCAGGATTCGACGATTTGGGCAGCGAACCGGGTGCGATTTCCGGTTCGACCGGATTGATTATCCAGGATGGCCAGAAAAACCTCGGCATTACATTCACCCCTCCACAAGTAATGACTGGAGCAGGTGCCGAGAGAATGGTCAAATTAACTGTAGTTTCACAGACCGAAAATCCAGTTTCATATGTATATAATATCCCAATAAAAGTAATGGAGATAAGAGAGATAGATATCGACTTACAAAATAATTTTGGAAAGATGAGGCCTGATTCGTCTCTCAGTCTGATGTTTAGTATCCAGCATAGCGGGAATATTGACCTAGATTTAACCCCATCAATACAATTGCCAAGTGGTTGGCAGTGGGCTTCATCAACAGATATAATTGAGTTAAAGTGGGCATCGACCAGCAACATCATTGTGACGGTTAATTCACAAGGTTTAGGAAAATCGGGAGAAATTAAATTCAATCTTGACAATGGCTCAGATAGGTATTCTTGGACTGGATATATCGATGTTGAAATCTTAGCGCAACCAACTTTAGATTTTGCTTCACTTCAACTTGCAGATGGAACCTCATATGGCCATCCATTGGGTACTGGCTCACATCCGAGCGGAGAGAGTCTTAACTTTACTTGGATAGTAGGTAATAACGCAGATGTTGATTGGGAGCCTTCAGTTTCAGTCAATCTAGACCCGGGATTATTCGGAGAGTGCCAAAATATTGGAGTTGTAGGATATTTAGAATTTCAATTACTACAATGTTCTATTCTAATCTCAGGAAATATGGCGCCTAATAGTGAGCCTTCCTTCACAGTGATATTGGAAGGTAATGGAGTCGAATATGTCGAACAAGTCGGATTGTATGTGGCGTCGGTAGAATCTGCTACATGGGATGCATCAAGAAATGAAAAGTTTGCAACAGGTGTGGTGGAGACGGTGTCAATCGATGTGACAAATTCCGGTAATGTAGCATGGTCATATAAAATTCAAGCCAACCCATCAGAAGATTGGTATTGCGAAGTAATCGGCAATGATGTGATCTCGCTCGAAGCGGGTCAGTCAAAGGTTGTTAGAATCAATGTGAGGGCAGATAGGCCTGGAGATGGAACAATAACATTACAATTTGAACAATCGAATTCACTTTCTAACCCGAGTGTATCATTCGATGTTTCAGCAGAAGGGGAGCCTACTGGGACCGCAAGTGAATCATTCATCAATAACGGAGTTGCAATCGCTATAATTCTAGTAATCTTGTCATTGATTGGAGTTGTATTGTATCGAACTAAAAAGCCGGATGAAGAAAAGAGCTTCCTCCCAATCAACAACCTCACACCACCATTGGCAAATCAATTAGCATCACCACTAGTTGCTCCTTTACCACAGAAATTCACACCTCAATCAATAATTAAACCGATACAAGCGGTTGAAGCGGTGCAAGAAAATGATTCACAGCCAGTTACAATCTGTTGGTCATGCAAATCTTCGGTTAAAGAGGATATGGTCGGTTGTCCTTCCTGCGGCGCAAGGTACCACGGTGTTGCAATAGATGGCTGTGATATTTCACAATTAGAACACTGTGCAAACTGTCAAGAACTTGCCAGTGAATTCATCAAAGCATGATGCCCGCAGAACATGAAAACTCTCATATTTTTGGTTTCATTACACAACTGAGCATAGCCTTATGATAGTGGTGGCTTGTCCGGGAGTCATGGACTCCCGTGGAAATCAAACAAGGAAACAGTCAAAGGCTGCAATTTTCTTAATGGCTTTGCTATTATTTTCCATGGTTCCTACCGTGGCCCCGATAGCTTCTGCTGACGGGGCTCGTGACGCTTCTATAACAGTCACAATAATGCCAAACGGGCTAGAAATAAATCCAGGCGAATCAGGCGAATATACAATTCGTGTTCGCAATACAGGTTCAGATCCGGTGACAGTACAAATCTCTTCAAGTGAAGAAGGCACCACAGAATGTGGCCAATATTCATCCCAAGCAAGCCAAATATCAGGACCCATAGATGCTGGGACATATGAAGAGACTACAATGAATGTAACTTTGACTCAAACCGCAGAGGCCAGTTGTGACACAACGGTCACCATTAATGCGATAGACGGAGCAACACCACCAGGTGCACCTGCCCAAGAAACTTCAACTGTTACTACAACAGCAGGAGATGGCTCAGGTAGTGCAGTATTCGGTGTTGACTTGAATATGGCTTCCCCGTCAAAAGATTGGAGTGGAGAAAGCGTTGTGGAATTTGACCTCGAAGTTGAAAATACCGGTCAAACAAATGAAACAATCACCTTGACCGTCAATGAAGCATCAGGCCCAGGTTGCTCTAACGCAGGGGCGATAACCGTCACTCTAAGTGAAACATCCGTTTCAGTTGATGCTAACGAAAGTGAATTTGTCACCGTCTCAGTAGAAGTTCCCGAAGGTCAAGAAGCAGACAAATATTGCTGGAATATCGATGGTGTTGTTAGCAACGATCCCTCTCAGGGTTCAACCGATAACCAAGAATTTGATTTGACAGTTCCAGAGTTGCATGAGTGTACTATGAGCTTGAGTAAGAGTTCCATTACTGTTGCACCTGGTGCAGAGGGTACATTTTCTGTAATATTCACAAATGATGGAAATGTAGATTGGACAATATCAGTTGGAAAATTCGGTTCCAAGGCGGGATGGGTGAGCATTGATGGCGCATCTTCAGGATTGCTCGAATACGATGATGGTGCTGGAACCAAAACCTTTGATCTAATAGTCAGCCCTGATGATTCAATTGAAGCAGGTTCGGAATCACTTGTAGCGATTCAAGGAAAAGAGGGAAGTTCTGTTAAGTGTACCAAGGATATTAGAATTATTTCAGGTCAATCCCATGATGCTTCACTTTCACTTTCTAACGCATTATTATCAAACATTCAACCGAATGGTAATGGCACCACTACATTAGTAGTTACAAATCAAGGGAATGGTGGGGATACTTTCAGAATCTCGCCTTCTTCACCGCCTCAAGGATGGAGCGTTCAACTGTCAAAATCAACGATTGCACTCGGTTCAAAGCACGGAAATGAAAGAAGCGGAGACATCGAGGTTCAAGTTAATGTTCCATTCAATGCTCTGGCGGACGAACAAGTAAATATTATTCTAACAGTCCAATCCAATAATGGGGCAACAGATTTTGCCGAGATTACATTATCGGTTACGGTTGCTGCAAATCATGGTATGGAAGTTGATACAAGTTCTCCAGATCAAACCGGCCGTTCTGATACGGAAGTTAGTTTCCCGATTACAATTGAAAATAGTGGTAACGTAGAAGACACATTCCGTTGCGCAGTAATGTCGCAAACAGCGACTCCTAGTTGGGGGACATCATTCGAAGATGCCGATGGAAATAAATTCACTGAAATCAATATTGCACCTAGAAGTACAATGCTTGTATTCCTTGTAGTGAGTATTGATGGCGAAGAAGAATTAGACAGCAGCAGATTAACCATTCGTATCACCAATAAAGATGATACTAATTCACAAGATTTGGATGATGATGGGGTGCCAGATAATCAAAGAGAATTGGTCATGTTAGCAATCCAATCAGATAGAAATTATCAGATGGATGTCCGTCTAGATGATGGTGGTTTAGATGGACGTACTGGAATGGCTACCCTCGCTCCAGACGGCGTTAAAGAATACGGGGTCTGGGTCAGAAATACAGGTGATGGTAAAGACTACGCTGTGTTTGAAATCAATGGGTTAGAAGGACTTGCAACTAGGACTTTGAGAATGGATGGCTTGGTGGTAGAAGATTCAATTCAAATTCCTATTGGCTATGGTATTTGGAACTTTACAAGAGGGCAATTCGTCTTGGACGAATCCGCAATGCCAATCACAGAATCTAGCAAAAATGGTGTAGAGTCGAGAATGCTAGAATTAGATTTATTTGCTGGCCATGAAGCAAGACCATTTGAACAATACTTTTTGCTGACAATAACCGTCAACCCGAGTGCCGAAACAGGTGATGGCGGTCTGTTAGAAATTGTGGTTATGAGCGAGTCTAATTCAGCCAATCGTTCTGGAAGGGTTTCAGTCTCATTAGACGTTCAAATCATCTATGAACTTACTTTTGTGAGTGATCAAATAGACGAAGAAATTATCGTAGAATACGAGGTTTCTTTCTCGGAAAAGACGCAATTTGAAATTGAATTACATAACACTGGTAATATTCGTTCAGAAGTCCGAGTTTTCGCTTCAGAAAATTTACGCGGATGGAGTGTATCTCTAGAAAACTCCTTCGAATGTGAGCGTGAAGGTGGGGAGTTAGTCTGTTGGATAGATGTGGATTCCTCAGTTCTTATCGAAGTGACCGTTCGTCCTCCAAGCGGTGCAGAGATGGATGACACATTCAAATTCACACTCTCTTCTGAACCAGTAGAAACCGGTGTAGTCGATCGTCAAAATCTTGAGTTTACCGTGAATGGTAAACAAGATTCTGGATTATTCGGTGATGCGTTGGGTAGTAACACTGCTTCTCTGATAGCAAGTGGATTAGTAATCTCGTTATTAGCTGCATATTTCATGCGCAAAAAGCCATGATTAACGGCTTCACAGATTTACAATGCAAAAAAATTAGTGAATGTGCTAAAAGGGATACTGAGCCGCTCTATGTAGGGGGCTCATTTGGTAACGCTTATGGGTGGTCTTCTAGTGGGACAAATCGCACAGCGTATGCGTTGTGTGGAGATGATTAAATGTCCGGCATAGAATCAGTTCCAAGTGCCTATCTGTCAATTGGCTTTTTGGCGATTCTTGGAATCATAATGCCACTAACTAATTTCCTCATAACTTGGGTTGTTAGGCCAAAGGTCGACCCTGCCCGACCACACATCACAAAATCATATCTTTTAGAGGGATACGAGGTTGACCACAGCCTCTACCCACGTCGTTTAACCACCTTTGAGTGCGGTAGTGAGCCAGTTGGAGATGCAATGATTCAATTCCATTTCCAATACTATTGGTATGCGATTATTTTCTTAGTTTTTGATGTCGCATTCATGTTCTTGGTATTAGGCGGCATGGTAGTTGGTAATGCAACTTCGCCAGACCTTGCAGAACACAGCCGTGAGACTGCAGTCGAAGATGCCAAGATGGCGATGATGATTCTAGCAATATTCTTCAGCACTATGTCCGCTGGAGTTTGGTATGTATTCCGAAAGAGAGGACGCATCTACATTTGAGGTGAAATATTATGTCTAATGATGGAGAAAATTTTGCAGCTTTCAACAGCAGGGCGCTAGTGGAAATGGTCGGCGATGTCACCGATGAAGCCCTAAAAGCGACCAAGATCAAACAATTCCTCGGAGTTTTAGCAGGGCGATATTTCAATTGGGCTGGCCGTAAGTCATTATTTACACTGCATTTAGGAATCAAGTGCTGTGCTATTGAAATGGCGGCAGCAGCAACACCTCGCTTCGACGGTGATAGATTCGGTGTTTTGTTCCGTTCATCTCCTCGCCAATCCGATGTATTGTTGGTCAATGGTCCAGTTTCAAAGAAGTTCGCTGATAAAATTGTTCGCCTATGGGAGCAAATGCCTGAGCCAAAATACTGCATCGCTATGGGTGAATGTGCAATTTCCGGCGGACCATATTTCCAATCGTACAATATCCTAGAAGGAGTCGACACGGTAATTCCAGTCGACGTATATATTCCTGGTTGCCCACCACGACCTGAGGCTTTAATCGATGGTTTCGGTTTGCTTCGTGAAAAGATAATCCGCATTGGCGGTGCTCCAAGCACTGGCCGTGATGGAGAGAAGCCAGTTATCGTAGGGGAGGACTGAACATGGGAATGCGAGTAACTCTTGAACAAAGCGATAGTGCTGCTAAATCCTGTGTTGCAGTTTTGAATGAACGATTCTCTGGAAGTGGTATCAAATCCACCGTTGAACACCATTCAAATGCCTTCAAGATGCCATTCGTCAGAATCCATGCTGCCCCACAGCACTGGTTGGCAGTTGCCAAATTCATGAAGTATGATCTATCCGTTAATTATTGCTCGATGGTAACGGGCACACATTTCCCCGATGGACCTGCTGAAAGAGGCTGGGAAGTTGCATACCACATGATGAGGATGCCAGTTTCCAATGTAAAACCTAACACCAATACAACGCATGTCGCTGAAAAATTAACTGGCAACGATATCCCGTTAGAGTTTGAAGTCCTTATCGCTCTAGAGCAAGGAGATACTCCAACTGTTCCTTCTATCCAAAGTATCTGGGTTGGCGCTGATTGGAATGAAAAAGAAACATGGGACTTAGTTGGTATCAACTTTGAAGGCCATGAAAACATGCACCGTGTCCTCAATCCACACGATAGCCCAGAACAATTCCACCCGTTACAAAAGCAACACAAATTGCGATACCACGGACATAATGAAATGTACGACGACCCTCAAGGGTTCGGTCGTAAACCTGCGGACGAGGGTCGCAACAAGTGAGGTGAATATCATGGCACAAATGTGGATTACAATGGGGCCTCAACACCCTATGACACACGGACTTTGGACCCTGCGGGTCAAAGTAGATGGCGAAACTATCGTCGATACAGATGCCGAACTTGGATACATCCATCGCGGTGTTGAGAAGATTTGCGAAGACCGCGATTTCACTCAAATCACTCCTTATTGCGACCGTCTTTGCTACGTCTCTGCAATGACTTGGGCAAACTCATACATCTATGCAGCAGAAGACCTGCTAGAGGCTGAAGTTCCTGAGAGGGCAGAATTCATACGATTAATTTCTGCAGAATTACAACGTCTTGCTTCACACTTGATGTGGCTTGGCGCATTTGGGCCAGATATTGGTTCTCTGACATTGATGACTTGGTGTATGCGCGATAGAGAGATGTTCTTGGATTTACTGCAAGAATTGGGCGGTTCAAGAATGCATTACAATTATCCTCGTATCGGTGGTGTCAAGCGTGATATTCCTATTGGTTTCGCTACCCGTATGATCGCTAAAATAAAATTATTCGAGAGGAGAATCGAAGAATACGAGATGCTACTTGACGAATCAACAATTTGGTTGGTGCGTTTGCAAGGTGTTGGCTACACAAAGGCAGAAGACATGGTCGAAGCAGGTGTGTCAGGGCCAAATGTTCGCGCTGCTGGCGTAAACTATGACGTTCGCTGGGCTCATCCTTATTCCGTTTACGACCAAGTAGATTGGGAGCCAGCAGTTGAGAAACCAACTTCTGTCAAAGGAGCCGATTGCTATGACCGATACAGAGTCAGAATGGAAGAGATGCGCCAATCCAGTAAGATGATTCTAGATGCTATTGAGAAAATACCAGGTGGCAAGAATACCAACTACTCAGCAGGAGATGAAATGATTATGACAAAGGCTCCTACCAGAGCCCCTGAAGGAGCAACAGGCTTCTCTAACTACGAATGTACTCGTGGTGCATCACAATTTTACATCAAAGGAGGCGGTGAAGGTCGCGGTAAGAATCCATATCGATTGTCAATTCGTTCACCGATGTTCATAACGATTCCATATGTGGCAAAAACAATGATCGGTTATAAAATCGCAGATATACCTGCGATTATGGGTAGTTTCGACCCTTGTATTGGAGAGACGGACCGTTGAGGTGATTTGTGATGGATGATGTATACGACCTACGTTCTTTACTGTTCAGCATAGCTGATAAGACGGTTAACAAATTGCTAACCGGCACGCCCCTAGAAAGCCAAATTGGAACAATTTCCTTTGGTTTAGGGACTTTCGTAATCGTCAATGTTGTCTTTTTGATGCTATTCTTTTCTCAATTCGCAATTCTTTGGATTGAGAGAAAATGGTGCGCACGTATGCAGGACCGCCGTGGTGCAACTACGGCACTTCGCTCCCTTTGGGTTGGTGAAAATGGTCAAACAGCAGGTGAATGGTGGAACATGCTTCCGTTCGGAGCAGGTAAACCAGTTGGCATGTTAAACGGCTGGCTCAACAAAAACTTCGGTAATAGAGATGAACGCGCAATGGTAGACCGAGTCAACAATCGCTCATGGATGGGATTGCCAATTCTGCCAGGATTCTTCCAAAATGTTGCTGATGGAATGAAATTCCTTCTCAAGGAACACATGGTTCCACAACGAGCCGATAAATTGATTTTCGAAGTATCCCCGTTCCTTATCGTCTCAACAACACTACTCATTCTTGGACTGATTCCCCTATCCAGTGGAATCTATGCTACTAATCCTGAATTATCAATTTTGTATATCATTGCAATCTTCGGAATCGCACCTATCGGTGTGTTTTTCGCAGGATGGTCTAGTAATAACAAGTATACATTGATCGGCGGAATTCGTTCAGCAGCTCAACTTACTTCCTACGAGATACCACTTCTTCTCACTTTGCTGAGTGTAAGTATTCTTACTGGAACATTCAATATCATAGAAAGTATTCACTTCCAACATTCAGCAGGAGCATGGAATATTTTCCTTATGCCTCTCGGTGGTGCTTTATTCCTCTTAACTATGATAGCAGAGGTAGAACGTGTTCCTTTCGACATGCCAGAAGCGGAAGCCGAACTTGTTGAAGGTTGGTGGACTGAGTATGGTGGAATGAGATTCGGTATGCTATTCATGGCAGAATATATCCGAACCTATGCTGCTTGTTTCCTCTTTGCACATTTCTTCTTAGGAGGATGGCATTTACCATTCCAAGGAACAATTGGCTCTATTGGATTCCTTGGACTTGGCTCACTCTATCTATTGATTCCAGGTGCTGTTGTAACATTGGTAAAGGCTTGGCTTGTATTCCTTATTGTGTTCGTAATGGCACGTTTCGCTTTGGCTCGTATCCGAACAGACCAAATCTTAGAATTTGGCTGGAGAATACTATTGCCACTTTCAGTTCTCCAAGTCGTCTTGGCAGTAATTTACAGATTGTGGTTATTCGACCCAACTGCAGTATCTGATTCAGTTGCCGGTGGAATGGCATGGAATGCATTTGGTATTCCACACTTCGTTCCAATTGCAACAACTGTATTCTGGCTCGCACTATTCTTCTTGATGTTAAGGGATGAAGACAAAGATGCTAGTCCAGAAAGAATGTTCCATGTACAAACAATGCAGCCTGCGGGAAAGCACATCCCGGGGCAAGAGTGAGGTGATTAGATATGCCAATGCATCCAAGAGCACAACCAAATTTTAGAAACCTTTTCTGGTACCCATTTAAGATTACACTGATCACCGCATTGCGGACTTTCCCGTTCATTGGGAAGAGATGGGGTCACAAAATGGGAGCGTATCACAACACCGAACATCCAGAATTCTTGGATGAGGCTACAAAGAATCGAATGGCCAGCAACGCCCACATCAATGACATTTCAAAGCAAAGATTTGCACCGGATAGAGTGACAACCGATTTGACGCCAACTCTATGGAAGCCTCAAACAGTTCAGTACCCATACGAAAGACTTGAAGAAATTGAACCTTGGCTTTTCAAGCCAGGCAATTACAATGGCCGTATCGGTATTATTTGGGAAACTTGTACCGCCTGTAAGTTATGTGTTACCGCCTGTCCAAACGATTGTCTTCACATGAGCACAGAATTGCGCGTTGATGTATTGGATAGTGCTGATGGAGAAGATGCAGGACTCGGCGCCGACCTTGAAGTCGGAGGTTATGCTGCTTTGGCAATTCCTCAAATCGATGATGAATTGGAAACATTCAATTTAGCAACTGCTCATAGTGAAGCACCTGAGCAGTGGAGATATGCAGAAGTTCTCGACCTATCAGGAGGAACTGCTACTGTTCGCTGGAATGATTCTGGTGAAGAATCCGATGTTAATACCTCGGAATTACGAACTGCAGATGAGCAAATCGTATCCGGTAGAATTGATTTGGGAAGATGTATGTTCTGTGGATTATGTGCTGAAGCATGTGGATTCACTTCATTCTTTATGACCAACGAATACGATGGTATGTCCGGCTTTTCACGCCAAGACCTTTGGATGGATGCTAGTAGAACTCGCCTTCTACCAACCGTCCACCAAGAAGCGGTTGATGGTGAATTAGCAAAGAGAGCAAGCAAGGAGCGCACCAAGCGTGAAAAGGCTGCAGCAAGGGCTGCGACTCAGGAGAGTGCTTGAATGGAAATTCAAATGATTGCAGAGTCGGCAGTATTCTTTCTGTTTGCAACTATCGTTATACTCGGTGCTGTTGGAATGATACTCGCACAACGTGTTGCACACTCCATGCTTTCACTTATTTTCTGTTTTATGGCAGTTTCAGGAGTCTTCATTCTAATGGGTGCGGAGTTTTTGGCAGCGATTCAAATTTTAGTTTATCTGGCAAGTGTCGGATTGGTGGTATTATTCGCTATCATGTTGACGCGAAGGCAAATTTTAGAGGAGGATTTTGAATGAAGTTGATGTCATCCCTTACTAGAATCGGTCTGGTAGGCCTTGGTTTTATTCTGGTCAAAGTTGTATCAGATGCATCGACTTGGCAATCATCAAAGAATCCGGATATGTATCCAACCAATGCTGGATTAGCATCAGGTCTATTCAATGACTGGGCTCTTCCTTTGATGATACTTGGAGTTCTAATGGCTATCGCAATGATAGGTGCTGCGTATCTTGTTAGAGACG
>Ga0308013_10001284_pt1 | contig 12473 bp, 10 predicted proteins | sample Neamet181_FD_203131 | JGI IMG/M metagenome (GOLD analysis project Ga0308013, IMG submission 203131) | Marine microbial communities from water near the shore, Antarctic Ocean - #181 | ecosystem: Environmental > Aquatic > Marine > Unclassified | place: Southern Ocean | collected 2014-07-25
AGGTGCGGGTTGAAGAAAAGTCCATTCTATGTTCAATCGAGCCGCACCCTTCAAGAAGTGTCTCGTAAGCATCACCCCGTAGAGGTGAGAGAAGATGGTTGAACTGCCCCAAGGAGATGTTACAGAAGTTCGTCGTGGTGGACCCGAATCTTTGCGTCTACTGTCCATCGACATGGCACGTCTTGGCACCTCCGGCTACATCCGAATCGAACGCCACCCAAAGGAGGAAAGGGCACGAATCGGCACCATTGCGTTTCGAGAAGGAAAACCTATGTTGGCCTTGCATGAAGCAGATGCAATCACAATGTCTCTTGAAGCCTTACTGGACATTGAAAGTGATGCTGGGCTGCTTGATGCTTCGCTCGCCATTCACGAACTACCGTTGCCTGACCTCAACCTCATCCTCAATCTTCACCAAGAAGCACACTTTCAGGTCGAGACACAAACAAAACAAACGGATGGAGGTCACCAATGGTGGTCGAAATCTAAATTGAGAACGAGTACTTGGAGACGAGAAGAACGCTTACCAGTTCTCGAGACCATGGTGGAAGCACCAGAAGCAATTCGCCAACGTAGCAAAGCACTCATGCAACGTTTTGATGGGATTGAAAAGATGTTGCGTCCTGGTGATGCTTACTTCTTCGATTCAATGAACCCAGCACCATTATTTGATCTTGCAGGGCATTTGGCAGTCCATGGCCGCCCATTGTTCGTACTTGCAAGACATGATATTGAAGCGCTCAATGTCAAGCATAACATCCCAATCGCATCGAGTTCTTGGTTGTCTCAAAATGGAGATGCGCGTTCAACCGAACCAACATTGGAAAATATCCGCCGGAAAATTGATGCGTTTCTTTGGGAAAACCTTCGTGCTGTTGTCGTGCTTGAAGGTGTTGAATACCTCTCTAGCCTCCACGGTGATGAACGCGTTGTCGATTTCTTGCGCGACATTGTCGACGGAGTACGACTCGAAGACCACGTCTTCTTAGCGACTGGTGACTTCAATGCATTTCCAATCACGACACGTCAACATTTGTCACGCTACATGACTGACCTTGGACCTTCGGTTCTTGAACATTGGAATCTCGAACCTGATCTCATACTCGACCACCCACTCTGTGCACCACCAAGTGAAGAAGAAAGACAATGGATTGAACAGCAATTGCAGCAGGCAATTTCGCCCTCCTACACGGGAGAATCTTCCCCACAGTCAACCGTCTTTGGAACGATGGAAGGGGGACTTGAAACCCCTGATTCTGAAGACATACAAGCAGCTACTGAATCCCTCGACACTGTTGTTCGTGAATGGGCTGAACCTGAAGCCACCTCTCTCGACCACATCACTGAACCAAACGAAATCAATTTCGTGGAGACCTCGAACCAAACACGTTCTGAAGAAACTCAACTTGAAACGACCTTTATCGAAGGGAGTCCAGAATTTGCTGAAGAGTTGATACAGAATAATGAACCAACTCCAATTGAACAATCTGCACCAGTAGCCGAATTGGCCCCTAAGACCACTGTGAAGAGTGAACTGATTAATCGGCCACGAAAACCACAACGGATTCGGCGCCGGAAAAAACCAGTCATCACTCGGACCTCTCCTCGGAATCAGCAAGGCATCCAAGCCGCAGTCGCAAACGCACAAATCGCAAAAGACCTGATGGACATTGAAGGGTCGTACAAATCTCCTCTCAGTCTATTCTCGAATTCACTTGAAGCCTATGCAGACCGCCAGAACAAAGCGGTCGAAAGCATGCGTGGGAAATCATCAGCGAAGGGTGATGCCTCACTCTATGATGCTACAAGGCAACAGATAAACCGCCAGGAATTAACCTTGCAAGACACACCTCTTCCAAAGCGGCCACTTGAAGCAATAAGAGGGCGTCAACCAATCAACACCCCTACAAAACTCACGCCTTTGCTGGCCCGACCGGGTGTATCAAGTTCGGTGCAACCGAAAGAAGCAATTCGTGAATCGGCTTCTCGTCAGCAAACTGAATCAGCAATTGAAATGAAACTCAGTGTTTGGGAAATTGAAGATCGTGAGCGGTTGAAGAAAGAATTGGCAGGTGCACAAAAATGACCGCCCGCCGAGAAAAATTAGCTCTTGCATTGGAGTTAGCAAAACAACAACTCAACAAATCCGGTTCTGGTATTGACCGAGTCTCGATTCCAAAAAACAAGGACACTCAACCCCCGCAATCCAAAATGAATCGACTTCTTGGGAAACATAACATTCAAGATCAACGCCAAGGAACGCTTCTCCAGAGAACGGGTGTTGTCGAACGACCGACATTTGATGTCGTCGCAGACAAGGTATTGGGAAAAGAAAGCAAACGCAGAAGACCCGCACTGGATCTCAACTCGAATGGAGATTCATTAGCAGATATTGCTGCGCGCCGTATACGTTCTTTACGACAACGAACTTATGAGCAAATTGAGCAAAACCCTGGGGATACCGAAGACGGATATGTCGGAATGGAAGTCGATGGCCGTCCAGTATGGGAACGTATTCTCGATGAACAACGAGGGCGTGTGACTCTGGCCTTGCCGCCCGATTTGGCACCAGTTGATTCCGATTCACCCTTTCACCATGATGTAACTGTTCCAACAGAAGGTGCGTGGCCTCAACGTTTGCGTCCTGAGATTCGTATGAGTTTCAAACAATGGTTCACCACGAACGAGAATTATCGCGCCACACAAGCGGCAGAAGCAATTGTTGATTCCCCTGGAGGTTCACTGAATCCACTCATTTTCATTGGACCCGCTGAAACTGGACGCTCACATCTCCTTCATGCAACTGCACAAGCCGTTCTTCGCCGTCAAGAAGGGAACGTGTATCTCCTCTCTGCTGCAGAATTATCTGGCCTTAAGCAATTACCTGAAGGTTGGCAAGATACGCTTGTAAATGCAAGATTACTTGCAATAGATGACCTTCATGAGTATGCAGATCATCCTGAACTGGCCCATGAACTTGGAACAATGCTTGATTATGCACTCAATATGGGCGTCCATATCCTCCTCTCATCACATTCGGAACCCGAAGAGTGGCCGACATCGCGTTTGTGGGAATTAACTCGCAATGCTGCTTCGGTTCACCTGAGCGCCCCTAAACCTGACAGCATGGTATTGTATGCACGGGATTTGGCTCAAAAGAAGGGATTCATAATGAATGACAGCCAACTCGCCAGTATAGTTTTGCAAGATACAATTGGCTGGCGTGCAACCAAAGCAAACTTCGATTTGGTCGCTCTCGCCCTCCAATCCGGTCGAGAGATTCTTGATGGCGATGATGTAACTGCACTGCTTTCCAACCAAATTGAAGATGTTGTAGATGCGTTGCCAATTGAACGTGAAAAGGTCGAAGATATCGCAACTCGTTTGGTCACTTCTGCAGTCGATACAGTCTACAGCGACACCGTTCATGGTGGCATCGAATTATATTCACAACTTCCAGAAATCGGAGTCGACACGTATCATCCACCGGAAATTGACATCCAGGCGTTAGCAGACGAAGCTGAAGCCCGCCATGCTGATTACCTCAAAGTAGCACTCGAGGATACCAAGCCTGCTGCACCTTCGGTTCTTGCATTACATGAGCGGGATGAGTACCTCGTCACACGCAAGGGCCACATTGAAGAGCGTGATTATGGACGTGCTGCAGACTTACTTACAGAGTTAGATGAAGTATTTGACAACCAAATAAATTCTTTTGAAAGTGACTTGCGACAAAGTTCGATGCAACTCGCTCACATTGAAGCCAAATTGGTGAATTTGACAGAACGAACTCCTGAAGCATCGATGGAGGAATTGATCAAGATTGCTGATGAATTGAGAGCAATGGAAGGACACCTTACGGAATTCGAACCCGAACGAGAGCCTTGGCCTGAAATGGAAGAGGATGAAATTCTAAACCTCCGACGTAAAGTTGGCCGGCGGAAAGCGAAATCAACGGAGACTCGTTTAGAAACTCCTCAACCCGATACTGAAGGGGCAAGTGTCGATAAAAAAATAACTCGGAAAATTCGACTCGGCCGAATGCATTCAACCAATACACTCGTCACTGGTGAAGAAGAATGAGAGCCCCATGGTGGATGAAGGGCGTTGCCTTTTCATGCCAAGCAAGTTGCGGCAAGTGTTGTGATGAACCCGGTGGTATTGTCTATCTCTCAGTGACGGATGCTGAACGAATATCTTCAGCCAATGAAATGGAAATCGAGGACTGGCTCGAACGTGATTGTCGGCAAACGCTTGATGGACGTTATGTGTTGAAAAGTCGTCCAGACGATGGTGTCTGTATCAATTTAGATGAAAATAAGCAATGTATGATTTACGAGGTTCGCCCTCAGCAATGTGCTGCATTCCCCTGGTGGGGGGAGAACTTAGCCACCGATCGAGCTTGGAAGAAAGTGAAAGAGGCATGCCCTGGGCTTACTGCAGATGATGCAATTCTCATCGATGGCGAAACTGTTCGCATCCATATATTCGCTGACCGTGAATCCACCAAAGGATTCCGCTCGTGGCCTCCTCATAGCAAAAGGTAGAACTCTCTTTTTGTGTTGAAAAAGGCTCTTTTTGGGCTTTTTCGATTACATAAGGATGAGCCGGCTTTATACGAAAGAGGTAAGTGGATGGTATCGGAGCGGACATTATGGTTGATAAGAAGGTGCTTTTGGAAGTTACGGAGAACCACCTAAACACTGGTCTACGTGGAGTTCCTGTCGGCACCTGCCGCACCTCTTTCGTCACACCGGCAGAAGGCGTTCACTACTGCGGTTATCCAATCACTGAATTAGCAACTTTCGAACCTGAAGACATCATTTATCTGTTGTTTAACAAGGAATTACCAACCGCTGAACAGTCGGTTGCAATTCGTCAAGACCTCGCCTCTCGGGCTGCTCTACCTGGCGATCTTGAATCGGTACTGAAAACTCTACCTAAAGCCGGACACCCAATGGATTGGCTGAGTGTTGGTATCCACACACTCGGAATGCTTGATACGACCAATGATTGGAAAGATGATGCACTCAATCTCATCGCTCGAATGCCTCGTCTAATGGGCCTTATTTTTAGAATTCGAGAAGGCCGTGAACAAAATATCCCAGCCGATGATACATCACTTTCGATGGTTGAGCGCTTTGTTCGAACAGTCGATTTCCCTGATGCTGACCATGCCAAAATGAAGCAAATAATTTCGACCTATCTCGTCCTTCATATGGACCATGGAGGTGGCAACCTGTCGACCTTTGTCGGCAAGGCAACTGCATCGAGTAAAGCAACTGTTTATTCTTCAATGGCAGGCGCAATGAATGCCTTGTCAGGACCACTTCATGGTCGAGCAAACCAATCATGTTTAGAGTTCGTTCTGAAGGTTGGAACAAGTGACCCTGTTAAAGTGGAAGCATTTGTTCGAGCGGAATTGAAGGCAAATCGGCCAATTTTTGGATTTGGTCACGCAGTCCTTCGTGCTGAAGACCCTCGCGCAACTGTCCAATTCAAATTGGGTTCGCAAATTTGCCCAGATGATGAAATTTTCAAAATCGTCACAACACTTCGTGAAGTCGCCCCTCGTGTCTTAGCAGAAAATCCTAAAATCAGCAATCCAAACGCCAACGTCGATATCGCCAGTGGTGCTTTACTGCACTACGCTGGCTTGACTGACCCAACCTATTACACCACTTTCTTCGGATGGGCACGGGTTGCAGGAATCGGCGCTCAGATTGTCGATGAACGCAGTGTGTTTCGCAATGGCAAGGGTACACCTATTTACCGTCCAAAATATTTCGCTGAAGCACAAACATTGCGCCATATCGAGTGAAATTCACTTGATGACTGGCCGTGAAGTCTTACCTGAACCACGATGACCAATGAGTCGAATCGCTTCCCATGGAGGGGACGTGTTTTTCGAATTCTCAAGTATATCGGAAACCGAGTTCTCCCACATCCATTTCTTGCGCCACATCTCTACCAACTCGCTGCGACGTTGAAGATCACATTCGGCCCATGGAACAGTCTCATTTTGGAGTTCTCGTGAGATTTCTTTGTGGTTTTCTTGAGTTGCATTCTCTAAGGTTTGTTGTTGGGTTGCGTCTAACGGTCGAGTAGCAGGGTGAGTCCACCGCAAATGCCCAGAAGGGAGCCAAGAGACTTCTGGGTCTGAACAATCGGTCAAACCCGTCAAGCCTGCAGCAAGTAAATCATGCTCGAGGTCCAATGGAGTCGGCCAAACATAGATCGGGAAACCTCGTTGATTCGCACTCAATCGTGCTGCTTTAGCACCGTATAACCCACCGGCATGGCCAATTGGAATACGACTGAGTGGAGGTATGAAATACTCAATCGCACATGGAGTCATTGATGCACCAGCACGACGATTTGATTCAATCAATCGGGCAATGGAAGTCAATAAAAACTGGCCACTGCCTCGCATGCGTTTGGTGAAGTGAGTTCCGAAAGGTGGTATGTAAGGGGCCAACGCAGCCCAAGGGCGCTGAGCACCTGAGGATTGAATCGAAGATTTCATACCCTTATGAAATGAATAATATACCGTATTCTCAGATGGGATTTCAAACTCCTTGAGAAGTGCCTCGGTTTTCTCCATCATCGTTGCCACGTGTGAGATATGCTGCTTTTTTCCGAATACCCCTCCACCATACAGTGCACGTGGATGTGGGCGTTTGAATTCAACGCAACCAATTTTGCCTTTATCGCGCCACTCAGCTTGAAGTTGTGTATCCTCCAAGATTGAGCGGAAAGAAGGGAAACCGAATGAAGTTAATTCATCGAGTGTGTGATTCTCAACCCATGAATAAGGGTGAGGGAGTCTTGATGTTGGCACAGATACTTCCGAATCATGATGAATAATCAATTCTCCATCTTGAGTCATGCGGATATCCAATTCAATACCATCATTGGATTGAATGCCATGCCTGAGACTTTCAAGAGTATTCTCGGGTGCTTGTTGCCACATGAACTTCACCATTCAGTCCCACTGAGAACTCCTTTCTAAGGTCTACCATCTAAATCTGAAATGTTCAAGGTGTGCAGTGGAAGCGACCTTACCTTCATTTTCCGGTCATATGCCTTATATGAACTACCCCTGCCCCTTGAATATGGACCCCTACCAAATCATGATGGGGATCATTTTACTTCTCACGCCGATTATTTGTTGGTTCTTTACTTCTCATGATGTATCGATGCGAACGCCGTTCAAGAAATGGTTGCAGGTCATTCACGACCAGCGCTATTACTTGCATGCAATGGGCTATATTGTCATTATCAAATGGAAGTCTATAACTGACAAATTAAATGAACCTATCAAACTCCAAACGGGGCACTGGACTGAGGCGGTCTATTCACTTGAAGGCAATCTAACATTGCATATTCAAGAGTTTTTTCTGAATGATTCACTCACTACTTTTCTTAACTTTCATTATTTGTTTATTTACTTGTTTTTAATTTATGTCACTACAGTCTATTTCGCCTTCACTGGCGACCGAGATATGACCGATAAAGTCACTTTGAATTATTTACTGATTTACGCCCTTGCAGTTCCTTATTACCTGTTTTTCAATGTTGAAGTTACTTCGTCATGGATTCCAGGAATGGAATCTTTACTCTACCACGAGGGCTGGTACAGTGTCTTTTATGCAACTCACGACCCACTTGACAATGCAGTTCCTTCCTTGCATGTTGCCATTCCTTTTGGTATACTTCTCTTGAATTACTTACATGTTAGAGAAAACGGTGGAACAATGAAAGAATGGCGCCACTATCGATACCACATGTTTGTCTTGCTCAATACAATCTTATTCATGTTCACCATTTTGTATCTCGGAATTCACTGGTTTATCGACATACCATTGGGAATGGTCATCGGAGGTGTTGGTGCACTGTTTATTCACCATCTTCAGCCACGATTACGAAACGACCACGGCAGCTTTTTCAAAGGATTCACGTCTAAGAAAATCCGACAACACTTACTCGTTGAAGGGATCATCACCTTGCTCATGCTGACAACCATACTCATGGCTGTCCAAGTTCAAACTGAAACAATCGATGAGCGCATCTCCTATCAACTCGGACCTGAGGATTCTCGATTTGAGATTATTCAAAAGTTTGATCCAGGTTTACAAGTTCATTCGAATGTGACGAACCTTGATGATTCTTTGACGATGGAGGTGGTGGTCATTATGGTCGATATTGCCCCACCAGCGATGGAAAACGGTTCTATTGACTGGAATGTTGTACGTTCGTTAGGTCAGGTCTACACCATCGAGCCTGAATCAACTCTCCAGTTAGTCATCGATGCGCCAATGGTATTCCACTACATCATGATGCATAATCCAAGTGAAGCGGACTCTGGTGATGTCATACAAGTTCGGGTGTTGAATGATTATCATGAAGATAAGATGGGCCAAGCAATATTCCTGTCATTAGCATCGCTGTGGATGACTGGCTTTGTCATCAATCGGATTCGGCGGTTGAAAAAATACCATCGTAAGTTCTACGACTCTACCCCTTCCCACCTATGGGAAGAAGAATGACATCGCCAATGAGTGTGTGTTATGAGGGTCAGCCCCGTGCACACATCAATGGCAGAAGCGGAAGGATTGGTCAATGCAGTTGATGAACTGCTTGATTCACCTGGGGGGGAAATGATTGGTTCTTTCCAGTTGTACCTTCGAAAAAGAGTCAAAATGCTTATGGTAGTTTTTACTCTTGGCTTTATCGCAACATTTCCTTTGACAAAAGAGTTCATTGCTTGGCTTATCGATCCAACTCGGTTACCTCCTGATGTCAACATTATTGTCATCACTCCGGTCGAGTTTATCTTGCTGCAAGTCCAACTTGCTGCACACGTGGGCTTACTCTGCATGGTGATTGTATTCTTGTCGGAAGGAAGTTGGCAAGCCAGTAAGAACTTGGCATTTCGTCAACGCTTAACTGAATTGAAAGTTCAATCGCCCCGGCCAAATAAGACCCTCGTCATCACCTTCTTTTTCGCAGTTCTACTTTTGTTGGGAGGGATATATTATGCTTGGAATTGGCTCATCCCTATGCTTCTTGAATATCTGACAACAGATGCGCAGACAGCCGGATTGTCAACAGAATGGAGGCTTACAAGTTACATCGGATTTATTGCCAACCTTGCGATTGCATCTGCCATCGGGTTCCAAGCACCCTTGGTGACTTTACTGATCTTAAGAATGGGGATTGTGAGGCGTGCTACGGTGCGTTCGTATCGAAGACATATCTGGTTTGGTGCTTTCTTACTGGGAGCATTTCTCTCGCCCCCAGACCCACTCTCACTTTTCTTGGTAGCAATGCCAGTTGTTATTTTGTTCGAGATCGCTCTCATAATTGATGCACTGTCTCGACAAGAGACTACACTAAATTCTTGAAAGAAGGCGGAAGCGTTACTGTTGGAACTGCCATTCGCCCGGGTGATTGGTTGTATCTCATCCCATGGAAGTCTGAACCACAGGTCACTGAAAGACCAGAATCTTTTGCTGCAGACCATAATTGGAAGCGATAAGCATCACTGTGGCTTCTGTGGAAACATTCGATCGCATCCACGCCGGATTCAAGACAGAACCGAACCAAAGTATCTGTATCCACGCAGTAATACAATGGGTGGGCAAGTGAAGTGATTCCTCCCGCAGCATGAACTGCTGCACATGCCTCAACAAGAGTTGGTTTCGGTCGTGTGATGTGAACTGGTTTCCCATCACCAATCCATTTATCGAACGCTTCTTGGCGAGTTTCAACATAACCTGATTTGATCATTTCATCTGCCAAGTGTGGCCGACCAACTGAATCACCTGCACGTGCAAGAACCGCATCCAAATCGACAGGCATTCCAAGATCTGCCAGTTTTTCAACCATGGTCACCATCCGTGGGATTCGACCCTCACCCAAAGGAGCAAGCCAAGCTTTGAATTGCGCATGTTGCTCACTTTGAAATTCTATTGTCGGGAAATATGCTAAGAGGTGCCACGAATCTGAAGCTCGTTCTTGATTTTGAAGTTCAAGAATCTTAGCATCTGCTTCCAATCCAGGCATGCAAGTTAATTCAACCCCAGGAAGAAAAACAAGACCATGTGTATCAGCGGCTGCACGAGCGGCTTCCCAACCTGAGATGGTGTCATGATCGGTTAAAGACCAACAACGAACATTCGAGTCAGACATCATTTGGGCAACATCCTCAACTGGATGCTGTCCATCACTGTTTGTGGAATGGCTATGAAGGTCAAACTTCTCAGTCCACATATGACGAGCCAAGCGCCCAACCTCTATTGAATTATGCAAATAAATCAGAACAAGTCATCGAGGTTTGGAAGTGATGGAAGGCTGGGTGCTGGCTTCTTTTCTTGGGGTTCTTCTGCAAACAAATCATCTAATTCCGGCATTCTAGGTATCTTTTCATGAGATTCTTCGGTTTCCGGTAGTGACTGCGACGCCCCTGGTAGTGGAATCTGAGCGATGCCAGATGTTTGAAACTCATGTGATGGTGCAATCCATGGCAAATCCGGTGTTGTACGAACTTTCTGTTCCCCGGGCAAAGGTACACTCACGACCCTCACTTTTTCAATGGCCTCTTGTGTTGCACTTGATGATTTGAAGACTTCACGGAATTGTTCAGTATGCACATGTGGGGCTGGATTATGTTGCACGGTCTTGGCTCCAACATTTCCCGAACTACCAGCGGATAAGGCCGCAATGGCAGTGCTCATTTGGCCAGGGTCCACTGCTTCACTTTGGCCTAATACAGATGCAACAATAACTTGTGCATCCGAGCTACTTTGCGGCGGTGTTTCAAATCCAAACCGGTCTGTATCGGTCGATGATGAACTGAATTTTGTTGGCATGGATTCCATTGCAGCAAATTGTTCGGTAACAGAGAGTGATTGAATCATAAGAATCTCTTCCCGTTCGCGAGAAGCCACAAAGGAAATGATGAAGAAGATGCCACCGATGATAAGAAGGATAATTTCTTCGGTTCCGAACCCATTTGAAAGTCCAAGTTTAAGGACAACACTCACGACACACATAACCCATGTAACCAGCCCCAACACAAGGGTTGCCGTAGCGGTTTGAGGTGCTTTTGAGTCCATAGCGTTCCAATCCTAAAAGCCACCGACCTATGAGTTTTTTCAAGCGTCGTCAGATTGCTCTGCTGCACGAACCGTATTTTCCATGAGCATGGCGATGGTCATAGGACCAACCCCTCCAGGCACTGGCGAAAGCCAGGCGGCTTTGTGAGCAACATCGGGGTGTACATCGCCCGCAAGGCGCCATCCACGTTCTCGACTGCTGTCATCGATTCGATTGATTCCTACATCGACAACAATTGCACCTTCTTTGATCCAATCTGCTGTGACCATTTCCGCTCGACCGACTGCAGCGATGACGATGTCTGCACTTGCACACAAAGCAGCGGTATTTTTGGTGCGTGAATGAGCAACAGTAACCGTTGCATCAACACCTTTGGCGCCGAGTAAAAGTGATTGAGGCATACCGACAATACGAGAACGACCAAGAATTACTGCTGTTTTTCCTTCCGTCTCAATTCCAGCCCATGATAGCATTCGCATCACACCACTGGGGGTGCATGGCAACATACCGTCTAATCGTCCTTGAACCAATCGTCCAAGGTTTTGAGGGTGAAAGCCATCGACATCTTTGGTCGGGTCTATCAAGTCAGTTAGTGCCTCTTCATCCATATGCTTCGGCAAGGGAGATTGTACAAGAATTCCATGAAGACCGCTCTGTTCATTCAAAGAGAGAATCACTTCACGTACCCGTTCTTCTGTAGCATCATCGGGTAATTCAACGTGAGTGCTTTTGATTCCAAGACGTTCACATGCCCGAACTTTGGAACCGACATAGACATGGCTTGCAGGGTCATCGCCGACAATGACGACCGCCAAATGCGGTTTGATGCCCTTTTCCTTACAGGCTGAAATTCGGATGAGGAGTTCCTCTTCAACTTCCGCTGCGCAGGCTTTGCCATCTAATCGTTGGGCCACCATGGCCTACCCATTGAATCCTTGACTTTGAGGATTCGCTTTACAACACTCCGCCGCCAGCGGTATGTTCTGCACCATCTGCCGTTGCAAACAATCGTTCATCATTCTTGAACGATTTGAATTCAATCGCATTCCCAGATGGGTCGTTGAGAAACATTGTTGCTTGTTCCCCGACTTTACCAGGATAGCGTATGTGAGGGCGAAGGCGGAAAACGACCTCCTTCAATTCTAATTCATCGCGAAAGGCCAACCATTGATTGTATTCCATGACTAATCCAAAATGAAACGGTGGAACTTGTTTACCATCAATACGCCCGTTATCGGTTTGGTCTGGCATCGAATCAACAAGATGGGCAACAATCTGGTGACCATGAAAATTGAAATTGACCGAGAGCTCAGTTCGTCGACCCACCGTGCATCCCAAGGTCTGGACATAGA
>Ga0308013_10001304_pt1 | contig 12341 bp, 10 predicted proteins | sample Neamet181_FD_203131 | JGI IMG/M metagenome (GOLD analysis project Ga0308013, IMG submission 203131) | Marine microbial communities from water near the shore, Antarctic Ocean - #181 | ecosystem: Environmental > Aquatic > Marine > Unclassified | place: Southern Ocean | collected 2014-07-25
TGGTCGGCGTAGTAGTCATTACTTCAGAAAAGACTGCGGTAATGGTGACTACCTCAGAGGTAGAAACTAAATTATCACTATCGGTATCTGTTAAAGTAACTGTAGGTGCTGAAGTATCTAAGGTAAAAGTGATGCTCTCAGTACCTGAGTATGTTCTACCAGAAGCACTAGCGGTACCTGAAACTGTTGCGTAATAGGTGCCATTAGCTGGAGCTCCACCGCTGTCTACATCCCAGACATATTTGTAGCCTCCGAGCTGATAAACTTCTATTGATCCTGAATTATTATTACCATCAACATCTAAAGAATTATCACCTATTAAAATTCTATTTCCATCACCACTAAGCTCTGAACTTCGAGCTATTGTAGTAGATTTATCACTAATTAGAGTTGCATATTCAACCCACTGGTTTGAGGAAGCATTATAGTCATAAATCGCTACTTTTCCTCTTCTATCAGCATGACTTTCAAAATTTCCAAATGAAATTCTATTTCCATCTGAACTAATTGAAACATTATACCCTAAGTATTCCCCATTTGTTAAACTAGAACCTACAATTGGTATGTTTGACCCTTTAAGTGTCCAGCTAGATGTGCCCGAATTCCATGAGTAGACAAATACATTTCCTTGATTCTTGTTAGTTTGTCCACTTCCATTACCCTGTTGATGAACACCTATAACAAGTGTATTACCATCATCCGAAATATCTGAACCTCTCCAATAGCCTGTGTAAGGGGGAGTTAGATAACCAGGGGTCATTGTCCACGAAGCTGAACCTGATGGTGTATAATCCCATGTAGATATTACATCTGAAGTCGCTGTTTCAACAATAACTCGGTTCCCATTAGAGCTTACAGACATTCCAATATTTCCCATATCTCTACTATCTCTAGAAAGAGATAGAGCATCTCTAAAGGACCATTGAGTATTCCCAGAACTATTTTTATGCATATTCCAATCAGTTCCGTCCCAATCATAAACATTTATATATCCCCCATCTGCCGCATTACCTGATTTACCTTGTCCATTAGCAAAAATTCTGTTTCCATCATCAGATATATCGACATGATGGCCCAATTCCCAATTTTGCCAATGTCCCCGCATATCATTATCATCTCCTAATCGAGTCCAAGAAGAACCATTATATCTGTAAGCATATATTCTTCCAGCATTAGTACTACTACTTGACACGTTATTTGCTCCTATTACAATAGTATGTCCATCTCTACTTAAAGCCATAGTACTTTGTTCAGCACCACTTACAAGGGTTTGCGGAAGATTACCAGTAATATTTGTCCAAGTACCATTTACAAGCTCATAAACAATTAATCTATAAAAATCACCTGTATTTTTATACCCACTTGCAAATGCAAAAACTTTCCCATTTTTACTTAAATGTGTATCTCCATAACCAGAACCACTACCACCAACAGCACCAAATTGATCATTTACACCCGATCCATACAGAGTTTCTCCAATTTGAACAGCTTTTTCAGCACCTGTAAGCGCTGTCATAGTAACGTTTGTGACCACCCCTGTAATGGAAATTGTTGGTGTTGCAGTCATTGCCTCACTAAAGGCAGCAGTAATTATCACTGTATCAGAGGCAGCTATTAGATTATCAGTATCGGTGTCAGATAAAATTACTGTAGGTGTGGTCTGGGCCGATAGACTAAAGCTTGCAAATAAAAACAATAACTGAAAAAAATATTTCAGCTGAGGTCTTGAACTCTTTAAAATTATTTTAAGTAAAATATTCATAGACTAACTAATTTGTTAGACAAATTTTGACTTCTTTTTAAGCCCATTTTTTTTCTTATACTGGAGCGTAAATTCGTTAAAGTGCTAGTTGAAATATTAAGGTGATTTAAAATCTCTTTATTGGAATAATTGATTTTTAACATCATGCAGACTTTAACTTCTCTAGATGTCAATGCTCCAAATGACTTAATCAGATCTCGAGTGAAATCAGGATAGATTTTTGCAAAGGTTATTTCAAAGTTTTTCATCTCTTTATACTACAATACTAAATTAAATCACCTTTAGAGGATAAAATAGTGATGCAGTATAATTGCAGTAATAAGTGGAGTGAAAAGTACTTAATTAGTTGAATTACAGTAGTAAAGTATTACTTCCAAGAATTCAAATAGTTAAAGAGACAGTAAAAATGAATTTAAAGTTTGGTCTTTATCTAATTCCAATTTTTTAGAAAGTCGGTAGCGCTGACTTTCAATAGTTCGCGTAGATACCCCCGAGATAATTGCAATCTCACTATTGGAATGATTCATTTTTATGTAAGAAGCTAATCTTAAATCTGTACTTGATAGATTAGAGATTTTATTGAGTTGAATATAAAAATCTGGATAAACATTCACAAACATTTTATCAAACTCCTTATATGATTTTTCAGAGTTAATAACAGAATTTAATTCATGAGTAGCTGAATGAAAATCCTTTTCATGTATCCCTTTTGATGATTCTAATTTGGTTCTTATTTTTTTCAAAAATTCATTTCTTTGAATTATAAAATTAGACTTACTCATCAGTTCTCTATTCTTTTGATCTAACTCAGAGGAAATCATAATATTCTGTAATTCTAATCTGGAACCTTTTTCTTTTTGATAATTGAAACTTACTCTTATTGTAATTAGAGAGAACAATAAAATAACAGTACAGATAATAAGGATGTATAAATATGTATTATAACGAATCTTACTGTCATTAAGATCTCTGGCTGAGTTTGCAAGTTGTATTTGTATTTCAAGATTATTCAGGGATTTAACAACTCTTGAACTGGATGATCCTGATGAAATTAAAATTAAAGAATCCTTTATTTTTAATAGCTCTGAGTTAACTCCTTTTTGTTTATATATTTTTTCTAGAACCTTGTAATTATATCTTTTTTCAGTCTCATTTAAGTTTTTGATTTTCAAATTTTCATTTGCAATTTTTTTGGCTGTATTAAAATCATTTAGCCCCAAGTAGCACTGTGCAAGTCTGGAACTAATCTCATTAATTTCATTTGGAAAATGTTTAAATATCGTTTTAGCTTTTGTCAAATATTTAATTGCTTTTTTATATTCTTTCACCGACTGATAATAAGCAGCGAAAATCATAAAAGAATAGGCATAATTTCTTGTGGTAATCGAGGTTTCAGGTACAGGTGTTTCTTGATTTTTATACAACTGGATCACCTCTTGTAATTTATTTTCTGCTACAAATAATTCTTTTTTATGAAGATTAATAGCTATAATTTGTGCTAATGAATAGAAAATATCTTCCACTTTATTACTCTTAAGCCTTCTTAGGTAAATATCTTGAAGTATTTTTTCAGCAGAATCATAATCACCCTCGAATTCCATAATAAGAGCTAGATTTGAATCCGTAGTATTTAATCCATGTTCTCTCTCATCAAAATTTATGTATTGTCCAAATAACCTTTTTGCCTCTTCAAATTTTTCTTTGGCTTTCTTTAAATTTCCATTTTTAAAGTAAATATTGCCTATATTCATAATCACCCATGGTGGCTGATCAACCGGATTTTCCTTTTCGCTGTCAGGTAATGAGTTAAATAATTCGAGAGAGCGATTGAAGTAATTTAGCGCTGAAGCATAAAGCCCCATTTCAAGAAGTATTTCTCCAATAAGAGCATGGGTTCCTATTATTTTAACACTAGGGGTTTTTGAAAAATCGTCATTAGTATATTGAATTCCATATTCAATAGCTAGACTTGGATTAGAATATCGATACTTTAAAATTGAGTCCTTGAGCTGTTCGGTGCTTTGTCCGATAGCTATAAAACTAAAGCATGTAAACAGTAAAACAATCCTATTTAACATTGAATCTATTTTTTTAAATATAAGAAAACAATAATTGAAATTATAAGAACTATAATTATTTGAAAAAACTCCTTTAAAGTCATTTATTTATTGTTTCTAATAATGAATCTTAATTCTAAGGAATTACTTGATCATCTTTAAAGTGTTAGCAGATTTTTTTTTTAGAAACTTTTCTTTTTCTATATAAAATTTCTCTTTTGAATAAGTTCTCCCGTTAAAAAAAATTGATTTTACATTTTCAGGGAAATCTAATTCAAAAACGTAATTTTGGTTATATTGTTTACGCATAATTAATTATTTATAGACAAAACTACCCTTTTGATTGTGAAGATTATAATTATATGTTACTGCAAAATTACTGCGTTTTGAATTTTTTATTTTTAATTTATTGAAGAAAATTTTATTGCTTTCTGACACCCATGGTCACTTAGATAAAAAAATATTAGGCTATATTTCTCAAGCCGACCAAGTTTGGCATGCGGGAGATATCGGAAATCTCAAGGTATTAGATGATCTAACGGCACTAAAACCCCTTAGGGCAGTCTATGGAAATATTGATGGGCACCCGATTAGACTCCAAGCACCAGAGCTGCTCTTTTTTGATTGTGAGGGAGTCTCTGTATTGATGCTTCACATTGCTGGCTACCCTAGAAGGTATAACCCTCAGGCAAGAGACCTGATTGTAAAACATAAACCTAACTTATTAATTTGTGGTCATTCTCATATTCTTAAAGTGATGCAGGATAAAACATACAATCACCTTCATATGAATCCAGGAGCAGCAGGAATTTCTGGCTTTCATAAGGTAAGAACAATGCTTCGTTTTGAGATAGAAAAGGGTAAAATTAAAAACCTAGAGGCTATTGAACTTGGGGCAAGAGGTGCCTTAGCGAATGCGGTCGATAGAGCGGACTAACTTTTCATCTTTATCAATAGCCCTTCTTGCTAAAAACAATAAAATTGACTCCAGCAAAGAAGCTCCAAGAATAACTAAAACAACGGTATGTCTAGTTCCTTCAAATACTTTTAAACCACAAATCTGTATGGCGATAAGATTAAATAGAATTAACACAAAACAAAGGGTTGACTGAATCTTGCGTTTTGAGAATAAAAACAAACAAAGTGTAGCCAGTGGCGGAATACTGTAAAATCCATAGTAGGTATAAAACCAAGAATTTAATTCCATCCCAAAAGAAGGCACAAGAGAGAGGTATAACATTACTGATGATAGTAAAATAACTAAAAGAAGATACAGAGATTGAATCCGTTGAATCATGATAAGATTTTTGACAAAATTAAGTTTTTTTTAAAAACGAACTTTTTAAAATAAAAATTGTAATATTGTGGCTCTAGAACACAAAATACTTCGAGTATCAAATCTTAATACTCAGAAAGAACTTCATATAAAACTTCATGTACGAAATAGAAACTCTTAAATCAAAGTTACTCCCCGAGTTACAAGAGATTGCAAAAAAAATTGGCTTAAAGCGAGCCGCTGGTCTAAAAAAATTAGACCTGGTTTATAAAATTGTTGACTTTATTGCTTCTAAGCCAGACGATACAACGGCTCCTCCAGCACCTGTTGCTGAAGCTAAAAAAGAAAATATAAAAAGTGAGGTGCAAAACAAGCCTACCACTAAAGTGTCTCCTCCAGTTCAAAAGGTTAGACCAAAACCACAGACAGAAAATACTCCCAACAAGGTGCCACAACACAAGCATCCTCCAAAAAATCCAAATAAAAATAATCCCAACACGAATAATCCCAATCAGGGGAATAGAAATAATAACCCCAATCAACACAATAAAAACAATAACCGAAACGAGCCGAATCATAATAAAGACAATCGGAGTAGATACCGCCAGCCTGATTTTGAATTTGATGGTATTGTTGAAACAGAAGGTGTGCTGGATATTATGGCAGAAGGCTATGGTTTTTTAAGATCTTCAGACTACAATTACTTGTCCTCACCTGATGATGTGTATGTATCTCAATCTCAAATACGACTCTTCGGCCTTAAAACAGGGGATACTGTACTCGGCTCAGTTCGTCCTCCAAAAGAAGGTGAAAAATATTTCCCTTTAATTAAGGTAACTAAAATGAATGGTCTTGATCCTAAAGTAGTTCGTGATCGTGTTTCATTTGAACACCTAACCCCTTTATTTCCTCAAGAGAAGTTTAATCTTGCAGACAAGCAAAGCACGATTTCTACCCGTATTATGGATTTATTTGCCCCTATTGGTAAGGGTCAAAGAGGAATGATTGTTTCCCAACCAAAAACAGGTAAAACAATGCTACTTAAAGACATTGCTAATGCCATTGCTGCAAACCATCCTGAGGTGTACCAATTAATTCTATTAATTGATGAACGCCCTGAAGAAGTTACAGACATGCAGCGTAATGTTGACGGAGAGGTTGTCGCTTCTACCTTTGATGAGCCGGCAGATCGTCACGTTAAAGTGGCAAATATTGTTCTTGAAAAAGCAAAAAGACTTGTAGAATGCGGTCATGATGTAGTTATCCTATTGGATTCTATTACCCGTCTTGCAAGAGCATACAATACTGTTCAACCAGCCTCTGGTAAAATTTTAAGTGGTGGTGTGGATGCAAATGCACTTCACAAACCAAAACGTTTCTTTGGAGCAGCTCGTAATATTGAAAATGGAGGATCACTCTCTATAATTGCAACAGCTCTAACAGAGACCGGATCTAAGATGGATGAAGTGATTTTTGAAGAATTTAAAGGAACTGGAAATATGGAGCTCCAATTAGATCGTCGTATTGCTAACCGTAGAATTTTCCCAGCTATTGACTTAATATCCTCTAGTACACGTCGTGATGATATACTACTAGACGAAAAGACGATTAAACGTATGTGGATTATGCGAAAATACCTTGCTGATATGAATCCAGTTGAGGCAATGGAATTTATAAATGATCGCTTTAAGCGAACAAAAAGTAATGAAGAGTTCTTAATCTCAATGAACGCATAATTACTTCAATTTTACAAACAATTAAAGACTCCTTTTAAGGGGTCTTTTTTTTTATCTGTATAATGTATGTGAAAGCTTTGATTTATGCCTTTAAAAGCCCTGAAATAGGTCAGAAAAGTTAATTAAATGAAGTGGCCTGAAGTAACGGACAAATAGTGAGATAGCTACACTTTAAAATAAAGTATAAAAAGAAATAAAAGGGGCTTAAATAGAGGTGTTATATAAACAAAAAAAGGCCCCTATAATAGAAACCTCTTGTAATAATTAAACAAAGATCTTTTATAAAGAAGCTACGTGCTTAGTCAACTTAGACTTTAAATTAGCTGCTTTATTAGCATGAATAATATTCTTTTTAGACAACTTGTCTATTAAAGAAATTACAGAGGGAAACATCTTTTGTGCTTCAATCTTTTTAGTAAGGTCTCGAAGCCTTTTAATAGCGTTACGAGTAGTCTTGTGCTGGAATCGATTCAAAAGTCTTTTCTTGTTATTTGAACGTATTCTTTTTAAAGCGGATTTATGATTTGCCATAACTTGTTTTTATTAAAATTGTAGCCCGTAGGGGAGTCGAACCCCTCTTTCTAGGATGAAAACCTAACGTCCTAACCGATAGACGAACGGGCCATATTTTCGAGCGCAAATGTACATGTAAAAATATTATTTTCCAACCCTAAAATGAACAATACTTGAATTTTATTTAGAAGGCAAGACTTATTGCCACTGATTTAGTTAAAATTTTACTATATAATGTTCTTGAAAATTAAATTTCAATAAGATAAAGATGCAGGGGTTTCAACTCGTTACTAGTTATTTTTGAAACTTGAGGGTTCTAATTACTAATTATTTTGTTCTCAAATAAAGAGCTACAACTATCTTAAAATTAATAAGATTTTGCAAAAAGAACTCTTTGCTTAGAGGGTTTCCCAGAAAAAACACATATCCCCTCTTCTACTGTATTCTCTAAAGGAATACAACGAATCGTAGCTTTGGTTTTTTTCTTAATCGCTTCTTCAGTTTCATTAGTTCCATCCCAATGAGCAGAAACAAAACCGCCTTTTTCTTTGATTGTTTTTTGAAAACTTTCAAAGTCATTAACCTCCCTTATATTTTCTTCTCTAAAGTTTTTTGCCTTTTCAAATAAATCGATTTGGATGACATCCAATTGGCTAGTAATATGATCTACAACATCATTTTGAGAAACGAACTGTTTAGATAAAGTGTCACGGCGTGCAATCTCTAAAGTTCCTTTTTCTAAGTCTTTAGGGCCAATTGCAATTCTTAGTGGCACCCCCTTGAGTTCGTGCTCATTAAATTTATATCCAGGTTTAAATTTATCACGATTGTCAAACTTAACACGAATGTTTTTTTCTTCAAGTGAAGCTTTGATTTTCTGAGCTACTTCTGCAATTTGAGCTTGTTGTTCATCCCCTTTATAAATAGGAATAATCACCACTTGAATGGGTGCTAAATTAGGAGGTAATACAAGTCCATGATCATCACTATGGGTCATAATAAGTGCCCCAATAAGACGAGTAGAAACACCCCAAGAGGTAGCCCACACGTATTCTAATTCACCTTTGGAAGTTGCATATTTAACATCAAATGCTTTTGCGAAATTTTGTCCTAAAAAGTGAGAAGTTCCTGCTTGAAGTGCTTTTCCATCTTGCATTAGCGCCTCAATACAATAAGTTTCTTCGGCGCCTGCAAAACGTTCACTTTCTGATTTCGTTCCCTGAATTACTGGAATTGCCATATAATTCTGAACGAAATCTGAATAGACTTGATTCATTTGCTTTGCCTCTGAAAGCGCTTCTGCTTTTGTTGCATGTGCAGTATGCCCCTCTTGCCATAAAAACTCAGCCGTTCTTAAAAAAAGACGTGTTCGCATTTCCCAGCGAACAACATTTGCCCATTGATTGATCAAGATAGGGAGGTCTCTATAAGACTGAATCCATGATTTATAGGTGTTCCATATTACTGCTTCACTGGTGGGTCTTACCACCAATTCTTCTTCGAGTTTAGCCTCAGGATCAACGATAAGTTTTCCTTTATTATTAGGATCATTTTTTAATCTGTAGTGGGTTACCACCGCACATTCTTTAGCAAAACCCTCAGCATTTTTTTCTTCAGCCTCAAATAAACTTTTAGGTACAAAAAGTGGAAAATATGCATTTTCGTGACCCGTAGCCTTAAACATTTTGTCAAGTTCAGCTTGCATTTTCTCCCATATAGCATAGCCATAGGGTTTGATAATCATGCAACCGCGTACTGCAGAATTTTCTGCTAGATCTGCTTGTACTACAATTTCATTGTACCATTTAGAATAATCTGTACTTCTAGGAGTTAATTTATTGGCCATATTAGTTTGGCATAGATTTTGCCTATATTTGATTGTGTTAGTTTTATAATGCAAAACTAAACTTTTATAACCATTTTTCTAAAACGTTTTGACATGAATACGACCTTCAGTTTATCAAAAATTAAAAAAATATTTTTAGGGCTATTATCAGTTACCCTTTTAATAAGCTGTGGTAGTTTTCAAAGTGCATCCTATTTTGAAACCGATGGTATATACGTTTCAAAGAAGTCAAATTCTCAAGAGGCCTCACAGGAAGTAACACAGGATACATATTACAGCCAATATTTTCAAGATGTTGCTGATGGATATATTCCAGAAACTACTGAGGAAACCTATTTTACAGATACAGACACGTACACATCTTCAGGCCAAAACCAGTACAGTGATACTGATTCTGCTTCAAGTCAAATTCCTTGGGGAGAGCAAACAACACAAACTGAAATCATTGTAGTAAATAATAGCCCTAACATGTTTTGGGGGGGGCTCTCTGGTTTTGCTTTTAGAACTTCTTCTTTTTGGAATAATTATTATGGAGATTCATTCCGATTTGGGTACGGTAATTTCTTCAATCCGTTTTTCAACCCATATCAGTCAAATTTTGGGTTTTGGAATAATCAATTTTTCAATCCTTATTTTAACCCATACAGTGCATATTCAAACTTTTATAGTCCTTATGGATATGCGAATTTTTGGAATAGGAATCAAGGATGGGGCAGAAACCGATACATGAATGGTTATAAGGATCAGAATCTAAATGATAGAGATTTTGCCTCCACAGTAGCTAGAGTTAGATCAGGGAGAGGAGAAAAAAATTATGGGGATTCTTCTGATAGAAATAATAGAAATGATGATTCTAAAGAATCAAAATCTGATGCCCGTGATCGTGATGTGCAAAGAACAATCAATAGAATTAATGTTGGAAGGGGTGTAAGCTCCATTGGAAGAGGCGTTAGTATTGGCTCAATAAGGACTAATCAATTGAATGAAAATATTGTTGGTAATTCCAGATCAGCAATTTTCAGAAACGGTGGTTCTACTTCAGGGATTACAGGGTTCTATAGATCAAATACAAATATTACTAAGTCTCTACTAGGAAATAGTTCGGGCAGAGTTTCATTATCTAGAAATTCTTTAGGGGCAAGAAATAATAATAATACCTCTTCACCAAGAACAGTTAGACCGGTAAAGACAAGAAGACCAGTTGTTGTTAATAATCGACAACCTAATGTAAGAAGAGCTGCGCAACAACCAGTAAAACGTGCTAACACTTCTTATAATCGTCCCAAAAAAAATAATTCAACCCCTGCAAGATCATACAATTCTACTCCCGCTAGGTCTTACAATTCAACCCCTGCAAGATCATATAATTCTAGCAGCAGCAGAGGAAGTAGTAGCGGTGCTAGTAGTGGCGGATCTGGAAGAAGTTCTTCTGGGGGACGTAGAAATTAATCATAATAACTTTTTAAAATGCGATACCTTACCTTACTACTTGGTAGCATACTAATGATGCAAGTTTCTGTAGCACAGAATATTAATGATGTGAACCGGTTTTTAACAACTGAGCTCAATGGTTCATCGCGGTTTACTTCAATGGCCGGTGCATTTGGAGCCCTAGGGGGAGATTTAACTGCATTGAGTTTTAACCCAGCCAGTTCTTCTGTTTTTTTAAATTCTGAATTTGGTGCCTCAATAAATTATAAAAATAAACTTACAGAAGGAACGTACTTTGGGACTTCAACAAATAGAGAAAATGATGACCTTAGTTTAGATCATTTTGGAGCGGTGTTTGTTTTTAATAATAAGAATACCGAAAGCCCATGGTCTAGAGTTAGTGTGGGTGTAAATCTTCATAAAATTGCTACTTACGACCAAAAATCTTCTGTAAATGGAACTAATACAAATGGTATTGATCAATATTTTGAATATTATGCAGATGGGTTAGATTTTGAGAATCTTCCCTTATACGATGATGAAACAGTCTCAGAAGTTTATAAAATTTTAGGGGATGAGAATGGTTTTGGAGCCCAGCAAGCATTTTTAGGTTACCAAAGTTATATTGTGAATCCCTTTGTTTTTGAAAATGGAAATACAGAATATTATTCAAATGTTGATTACAATCAAGTAAATCATCAACTCTCACTTAAAAGCGAAGGATGGCACAGGAAAACTAGTTTTAATGTTAGCGGATTATATAGGAATATTTTTCATATTGGTGTAAATATTAATAGCCATAATTTAAAATTTAGTTCATCTAAAGATTTGTTAGAAACCGGGCAGTCGCTTAAATCTACTACCTATGATATAAATTTTAACAATACATTACTAACACTTGGAAATGGTACCTCAGTTCAGATTGGTGGAATTCTTAGACTAAAGAATATTAGGCTTGGTGCTACATATGATAGTCCACAATGGCTAACTATGATTGATGAAACAACTCAAAGTATTGATGCTTTTCATTTTGAAGAAAATTCTATTATAAATGAAATGATTGATCCTAATATTACAAATATTTATGAACCTTATGAATTGAAAATTCCATCAAAAACTACACTAAGTTTTGCCTATATATTTGGTGAAAAAGGGATAATTTCTGCTGATTATAGTTCACAAAATACTGGGAATACTATTTTGAGTGATCAGTATGGGAGTAATTATTTAAATAGCATTTCATCGCGAGTAAATTCAGAATTTGGTGCTGTAAACACGTTAAAAATAGGTGGAGAATTTCGCCTAAAAGACATTAGCCTGCGCTCTGGAATACTCACTAGAAACGGAGTATATAAAAATAGCACTACTAATGACATTGCACTAACCCTTGGGGTGGGTATCGATTTCGGGGCGAGTAACTTAAGTCTATCATTAATGAATTTTGAACAGAACAAACGTTTCGAACTCTTCTCTGAGGGTCTAACGGATGTTTATGATTTAAGTCAAAAATTGACCCAAATAAGTGTGAGTTATAACATCAAGCTTTGATCAATTTAATAGTATTTTATTCCTCTATAAATTAAGTATATTTGTAGGCACCTTTATTAAACTATGAAAATCGAAAAAACAATAAACGAAACTAACTTTGAGTTAGGAGAAGATCACTTTTCATTAAGTGCTAAAACTCCCCTACTCGAAAATGCTTTTGACAAAAGTGATA
>Ga0308013_10001314_pt1 | contig 12269 bp, 11 predicted proteins | sample Neamet181_FD_203131 | JGI IMG/M metagenome (GOLD analysis project Ga0308013, IMG submission 203131) | Marine microbial communities from water near the shore, Antarctic Ocean - #181 | ecosystem: Environmental > Aquatic > Marine > Unclassified | place: Southern Ocean | collected 2014-07-25
TCTCGAACCAGTGTTATATGAATGTATTAGCTTTATTTAGTTGGGCAATACCATCAAATAGTCTTGTCACTTCACTCTCTTGCTAGATATTAATCCCTCCCCCTTCCCTTTGAGCTGTCATTATTTTGATGAGGATTGCCCATTTCGAAATATCGTACTGCGAGATTGATCTATATCTTCAATTTGAGCGTTGTACACGAAGTAGACCGACAGTTACATAAAAATCAGATAGCTAGGATAACTGTAATTAAGGCTTAGGATTTGGTTGATGTGCTCATGTTTATCTATTAGAGTTGAAGTGCAAATAAGCTGTACCTAGAGTGTCGCGTGGGTTTGATTAATCAAACATGCTGGCACAGTGATAATAAAATATGTAGGGGTCATATATGAACTATATCTTACCTGCCGACGATTACGTTGGCATATCCTTTTGGCTTATATCAATGGCGCTAGTTGCCGCCACGGCGTTTTTCTTTATCGAGCGTGACCGTGTTGCGGGCAAGTGGAAAACATCACTTACCGTATCAGGGCTTGTTACGCTAATTGCAGCCGTTCACTACTTTTATATGCGTGAGGTTTGGGTCTCAACAGGCGAGTCTCCAACAGCGTTCCGATACATCGACTGGTTGCTAACTGTGCCGCTGCTAATGATTGAGTTCTATTTGATCCTGTCAGCAGTTGCGAAAGTGCCTGGTGGCGTTTTCTGGCGTTTGTTGGTCGGCTCTGTTGTCATGCTCGGCTTTGGTTTTGCTGGTGAAACCGGCATGATGGCCGCACAGTTGGCGTTCTGGCCAGCAATGGCAGCATGGGGCTTCATTATCTGGGAAATCTTCAAAGGTGAAGCAAGCCAGATCAATGCCGGTCTTTCGAACGACCATGTGCAGAAAGCTTATAAGACGATGACCCTTCTTGTGACTGTAGGCTGGGCTATCTACCCTCTTGGTTACTTCATTGGGTACTTCACTGGCGGCGCAGATGCTGGGACTATGAACATTATTTACAACATAGCCGACGTCTGGAATAAGATCGCATTCGGTGTAGTTATCTGGGCGGCTGCAGTAGCCGATACAGAGTCTAAAGCATAGTGACAGTTAGTCATTGCGACTGAAGAAAAGAGGAGCCAGGTTTGCTGGTTCCTCTTTTTTAAAAAATAAAACAATAGTGACAAAGCAGCCTTCAAGGTTGCGCCTTCAAGGGTGCTGATAATGTTCCCACCAAACATAGGTAAATTACTGTCATTGAGGTCTCTCAATGCCTTATACAGCCGTGAAATGCCGGATTCAGATAGCAGCCTGGCTAAGGCCGCTAGATATCATTTTAGGAATCCAGGTAAGTCCTTTCGAGCGCAGCTCGCGCTAACTAGCGGTAAAGCGTTAGGTTTAAACGAGCAAGATAATTTACATTGGGCGGCTTCTTGCGAGCTGCTCCATAATGCATCACTTATACATGATGACATAAGTGATGCCAGCACTTTCAGGCGCGGTCAAGAAAGTATCCATGAACACTTTGGTTCGGATATGGCTCTTTGCTTGGGTGACTGGATGGTCGCGAAGGCTTTTGAATTAGCCGCGAGGAACACTGCACATGGCGGTGCGCTTGTAGGAATTCTCGCCAAGTCGATGCAAGAAACATGTGGTGGGCAAATGTCTGATATTAGCCAGCGGCATTGCGCAGTGCTCGATGACTGGCAGCGAATAGCAAAAGGCAAGACTGCCCCGCTTCTTATTGCTCCAATAAAAGGTGCCGCTATAGCGGCGGGCTTCGGCAATGATCTATATGGTCTGCAATCTCTTGAGAGCTCGGTGGGATTATGTGGCCTTGCCTATCAGGGTCGCAACGACATCGACGACATTATTCCGTCAAGCCACCGCTCTAGTGATCTCGGCGGGCGCAAACCCAACTTGGTCGTTAGCCTCTTTGCTCAACAAGGGCCTGGCCGAGATGACTTTATTTCTTGGTATCAGTCTGATGATAATACGTTGTTACCTCAGTGGCAGCGGCGTATCGCGTCTAGCGATGTGATCCTGCAAGCCAATCAATCCGTAGACTCCTGGTTAGAGCAGGCCGAACAGTTGATTTCTGAATTGCCGGCTCAACTTCAACCGGTGGTACATGAGCTGGTTTGTTTGCATAAAGCAGGAGCAACCACTAGGCGCCAAGAGCGGATCGCTTGACCCCCAAAACACCGATTACTAATAAAACAGCAGTTGTGATCGGGGCAGGCTTCGCCGGTATTGCTACGGCGTTGCGACTCAGAGCCCTAGGGTATCAGGTAACATTGCTCGAACGCCTGAACAGTCTAGGTGGCCGGGCTCAAGTTTTTGAACGCGGCGGCTACCGCCATGACGCTGGACCGACTGTAATAACGGCCCCCTTCTTGTTCGACGAGTTATTTGAACTCTTCGACGAAAAGCTTGCTGACCATCTAGAATTTGTTCCGCTGGATCCCTTCTATCGTTTTCATTTCGCCGACGGCAGTCAGTTCGATTATCGAGCTAGTGTAGAAGACACGCTAACTGAGATTAGGCGTTTTAGCCCCGAGGATGCTAACGGATACTTAAAGCTGCTAGAGAAATCTAAAAAAGTTTATGACGTTGGTTTTAAGAAACTTGTTCATCGACCGTTTATTCGAATCTGGGATATGGTCAAGCAGGTGCCAGCCCTATTAATACTCAAATGCTATAAGACCGTTTCGCAAATGGTGAATAGTCATTTAAAGCATCCGCTGATTCGTCAAGCCTTCTCGATCCATCCCTTATTAGTTGGTGGCAATCCATTCAAAACCACTGCTATTTATACGTTAATTCATTACCTCGAGCGCCGCTGGGGAGTCTTTTTCTGTATGGGTGGGACCGGTAAACTAGTCGAAGAATTAGGCGCTCTCATGGAGCGGCATGGGATCAATATCGTACTTAACGCCGACGTTGAAGAGATTATCACTGCTGATAAAATTGCTACAGGAGTTCGATTCGGCGACAACCAAACAATAGACGCGGAATTAGTGGTGTTTGGTGGCGACCCGGAGACCTGCTACCAACATTTACTGCCCAATACTAAACCTCGCCTGCCTGACATTAAGAAACACTACAGCATGGGACTTTATGTCTTGTATTTTGGCACCAAAAAGCTGTACCCAGATGTGGCCCATCACAGCATTTGGATGGGCCCTCGATTCAAAGAACTTCTCGCGGAAATTTTTGATGCTAAGCAAATGAGCGAAGACTTTAGTCTTTATCTCCATCGCCCGACGGCCACGGATAAGAGCTTTGCGCCCGATGGCTGCGAGTCATTCTATGTGCTGTGCCCTGTGCCCAACCTCCAAGGTGACGTGGACTGGAGCGTTGAGGCTGAAGTATTGCGGGATAGAATTGTTGAGGCGCTCGAAGAGACGATATTGCCGGAGCTCTCGTCAGTGATTGAAGAGGTGTTTTGGATGACCCCAGAGGACTTTGCTAAAGACTACCGCTCTATGCACGGAGCCGGTTTTTCTATCGAGCCACGACTCACTCAATCGGCTTGGTTTCGGTTTCATAATCGTGATAAGGCGATCACTAATCTTTACTTTGTCGGTGCGGGCACGCATCCCGGCGCCGGTCTTCCCGGGGTCGTCAGCTCGGCTAAAGTGGTAGAGGAGCTCCTCACCGGTGTCGAGGTAGGCTCTGGCGGATAGATGATAGAAAACTCGCGGCCAGGCATGATGTCATCTAAAAAAATACTGGCTCGACACGGTAAATCATTTTATTGGGCCAGCTTATTTCTCGGCCCCAAACTAGCCGAAAGAGCTGCGCAACTCTATCAATTTTGCCGCTTTGTTGACGATCTGGCTGACGGTGATCTGTCAGGGCGGAAAGAATCCTTGGGGGATATTCGTGCTCGCCTAGAGGGACATAGCGTGGCCGCTGGTCCTGAAATCGAATCCTTCTTGCAGCTCGCCTCAGAAAACGATATTCCGCTTATCGCCGCGAGAGAATTACTCGACGGTATGCTGAGCGATCAGACGGCGGTAGCATTTAATAGTGAAGCAGAGTTGCTACGTTATTGTCATGCCGTAGCCGGGACCGTGGGCCTCATGATGTGTCGAGTTCTCAACTGCAAAGATCAGCGCGCAGACAGTTTTGCCATTGACCTTGGTATTGCTATGCAACTAACCAATATCGCGCGAGACGTGCTGGAAGATGCCAAGATGGGGCGTCGTTACTTGCCGGCCAGTTGGATCAATGTACCTGCTTCAAAAATTTCCGCGTCGAATGTCGCCTGTCGTGCCCCGGTCGCTGGCGCCATAGGAAGAGTACTCGACCTCGCTGAGGAATATTATGGCAGTGCTCTAGTTGGTATTAGGCTGCTACCATTTCGATCGCGATTTTCTATTACCGTAGCCCTTCGCGTCTACCGTCAGATTGGAGTTTTACTCCAGCGTCGACATCTACGTTGGTGGGACGGTAGAGTTTATGTTCCAGCATCAGAGAAAGTATTGCTGACATTGCGCAGCCTTTTAGATCTGAGGCCGGCGGGAATGCTAAGCCATAACCAACACTTGCATCGAGATCTTAAGGGGTTAGCGGGTGTCGTCTCTTAAAAATAATATAAATAAAACTACTGAGATCGACATTGCCATTATTGGTGGCGGCAGTGCGGGTATCACACTCGCCGCTTCTCTAAATAATGTCCGTGCTGTAGTAGTAGAGCCGCGTACACCTATCGAACGTGATTGCAGTTGGGCTTTCTGGGCCGATAGAGTCCAACAAAAGAAATTTAAGGCGGCGACTAAAGGAAGTTGGCAGCAGTGGCGGCTAATTGATCACCAGACTGAAATTCTTCACTGCAGTGAGAAGTATCTTTATACAAGTCTAAGGTCGGCGGACTATTTGGCTCAGTGTGAGAGCGCTCTTGCGGAGGGCGTTGATCTAATTCGTGCTCCAGCAGAAAACATTCGTGCCAACGGTCTGGGCGGGTCATTCACAGCTGCTGGGCAAGACTACAAGTCTGCAAAAATCTATGACAGCCGGCCGCCAAAAATTGCCGAGGGAGGCTTAAAGCAGCATTTCTTAGGCTGGGACATTCGTACCAAAGCCCCAATCAATAACCCACACATTGTCACCTTGATGGATTTTCGCGTGGACCAATCCCGTGGGCTGCATTTTATTTATGTTCTGCCCTTTTCTGATCGACGTCTGCTGGTAGAGTCGACAATGATTTCTGCTAGTTTGGAGGACAAAGAGTGGTATCGGCAGGCGATTCATAAATGGCTCAAAGAGCAAAACATTGTGATAGAAGAAATAGTGGGCGAGGAAATGGGAATCATACCCATGCAATCGGTAGCCCCGCTTGATGAGGATATTGCAGCTATTGGAGCTGCGAGCGGAGCAGCGCGGTTATCTTCAGGGTATGCGTTTTCGGGAATTCAGTCGCAGATTAGTCAATTGGCTGCGGGCATTAGTCGCGGCCATTACTCTGTCCCCCCACCGATTTCGCCTTTATTAAACAGTATGGACAAGATATTTACTGGCGTACTGCTGGCCCACCCTGAATTAGGAGTATCTATTATGATGCGCACTGCCATGGCATTAGATGCTGATGGTTTTGCGCGCTTTATGCTTGGCTCTGCGACGTTTTTTGACTGGGTCAAGGTCGTATTAGCAATGCCTAAAGCACCGTTTTTAAAACAGGTGCTACGCCTATGACTAGCTGGGAGTTGCTCGCTATTGGCGCCATTTTGCTCCTGGGTGTGCCCCATGGAGGGTTGGATGGCGCGGTCGCGCGGCGTATTGGCTGGCCACCAGGGCTGATGTCGTGGTTAGGCTTTCATCTCGCTTACGTTATCCTCGCGGTCTTAGCTGCAGGCCTTTGGTGGTTATTTCCACTCGCAGGTCTCGGAGTATTCCTTCTCATATCGGCTCTGCATTTTGGTGGCAGTGATATTGCCTCTGTCGGGACCGATAGCTTGCCATGGATGGCTCATGGCGGCTTAGTGCCTATAGCTATTCCTAGCCTTCAGCCGGCCTTAGTTGAGCCTATTTTTGTAATTCTGGTCGGCGCAGAGAATGCTAACCTATTGCTGAACGGCCTCATTAGCCTGTTTTTACCGTGGCTTTTAATCATAATAGGCTACTGTTTCTACGCTTATAAGCAGTCCCAGTATCGCAGGTCATTAGCCAGCCTATTGTTTTTTTTGGGGCTGATTGTCGTACTGCCTCCTCTAGTCAGCTTTGCTCTGTATTTTTGTTTTTGGCATAGCCGTGGACATATGCTGCGCCTGTGGCAAAGCTTAGGGCTAAATGAGCGCCGTCGTAGTGGCCTTGAGGCAGCTGCTTACACAGTTATGTCTTGGCTTACCGCGGGGCTTATTTTCTACTATGTCCAGACGCCCTCTACTGCGGCGTTAGTTAAGCTTACTTTTATTGGCCTAGCGGCTCTGACTCTTCCCCATATGCTGCTAGTCGATTATGCCGACAGGAAACATAATCTCAGAGAACAGCTGCCATGACCGATATTAATAGCCGCAAAGCAGACCATATTGCCCTAGCCTCAGATGCCAAGCATCAAGCCGCTCAGGGCTCTGGTTTTGATCGTCTTCGCTTTGAACCCAATCCTTTGCCGCAGATGTCGCTGGATGATATCCAGCTCGACAGTGATTTTTTGGGGCGGCCGGTTGCGGCGCCTTTTCTAATCGGCGCGATGACCGGCGGCTGCAATAACGGAGAGCTTATCAATAAGCATCTCGCGGAGGCCGCGCAGGCCTGCAATATTCCAATGGCTGTCGGCTCTCAGAGAGCCGCCCTTGAGAGCGGAATGCCGCAAGCGGCAAGGCGCTGTGCTCCCTCCGCTATTTTACTTGGCAACCTAGGCGCCACTCAGTTGCAACACCACGGCTTGGACTTAGCTCGGCGCGCTGTAGATGCCATAGAAGCCAATGCGCTTATGATTCATTTAAACCCCTTGCAGGAGCTCATCCAGCCAAATGGGGACCGTGATTGGAACGGAGTGCTAGAAGCCATTCATCAATGTGCCGACAAACTCAGCGTGCCGGTGATCGTAAAAGAAGTCGGTGCTGGAATAGGCCCGACCAGTGCCAAAAAATTAATGGGAGCGGGCATAAAATGGATTGAGGTCGCTGGCCGCGGCGGTACTAACTGGGCGAGTATTGAATTAGATCGCAATGGATCTGAGTGGGAGAGGGAAGTCGCTGGCCCATTTATTGATTGGGGCATGGATACAGTGGAAATACTGCCCGCAGTTCATGCCGCATGCCCAACTTTGAAACTTATTGGCTCGGGAGGTGTTCGTAATGGGCTAGATATCGCTCGCTGTATTCGATTGGGCGCAGAAATGACTGCGCTAGCTCAGCCATTTTTAGCATCAGCGCTAATATCCACAGAGGCTGTTATCGAAAAAATTTCAGTACTCGAGGAACAGTTACGCTGGACCATGTTCCTAACCGGCTGCAAAGGATTGTCCGACCTTCGCTTAGCAAAGATTAACGGACCTGAATCGTTCATTCTATAATAGGTTTGAGATGTCTCGAAAGTGCTATAAAATTAAGACTTAGCGGCTTATTTTCTCGATCAATCCGAATGCGCTCAATTTATGGATTATAGATTCGGCTTGTTTCTTTGAAATATCAGAAAAAGCTCCAATTGAAAATTGCTCGCCCGACAAAGCTATTTTTATGCCTTTTAATGAGTTTCCAATAAAATGAAGGTCACCTCCTCCTGCTACCACAATAACTTCATTTCCATCTGATCTCACCAATGCTTGCAGGTTGGCTCGACGGATGAAGGAGTCGCCTTGATCCAAAGACGACAACGCCAGATTGAGTTGATTCCTATAGTCTGGCCTGCGAAGCCTTAAAAAGCTTTCTTTAAAATATTCAAAAACTTCTTCAAAGTTGGTGTCTTCACTAAACTCATTAACGAGTTCGGTAAAATACTCCTTAGCATCTGCGACATTAAAATCATCCAGTGCGAAGCCAGCTGGAAGAGAGCGTCGAAACTTTGGGTTTCTAAGGGCTACCTCAGACATGGCTTCCAACATCAAGTCAGCCCACTTCTTTACGAGCAATCCCACCGTTATATGTAGAGAAGGCTCATCGCCCATGTTAGTAGCATCATGCATTAGGCCTCTTGGGATATAAGCGCAGTCGCCGGCTTTAAGAATAAAATCCTGTTCTAGAGCCCCTGGCTCATAATCGCCAGCCTTAAATTTTTCGCCACTATATGGATTATCTATTGGCTTTTGGTAGAGGCGCCATTTCTTTTTACCGGAAATTTGAATGATAAACACATCATGGTCATCATAATGTGTACTAAACCCCTGAGCGCTGGCTGGAGTCAGATAGATATTAGTTTGGACTTTACAAGAGAGCTGTTTTTCTAGAGAACGACAAAATTGAGCCAGTTTTTCATCGGCAAGCTGTAGCTGCGGAAGTATTATCGTTGCCCCATTTTGGTAATGGTTAATCACCGCCCCCCTATCTATATTGCCATTTTTGAACGTATAGAAGGACCTATCTATAGGAGGTTTTTTTCTAGCCATTTGAACCGAAGTTGGAGGCAGTTCGGTAGTTGCTATAATTTCATCGATCCTGTCTATCGACAGAAGCTCATCAAAGTGGTTTATTTCACTGTGCTCACAGTGGAGAGCTTTCTGCTCATGATAGTTAGAGAAAAAATCCTCAGTGGAAATTTGGCCAATTAAGCAAGAAAGTGGATTTTGATGCCATCTTTCATGTCTCATATTCGTAAAACTTAGCCTCGACCTGACTGATCACTGGAATCTGAATCGCTAGCAGGTGACTGATCACTAATATCTGTTCCTTCACTGGAGTCAGAGTCACTGCTAGATTTTTCTGATTGCCTGCTTCTACCTTCACTCTTACTAGCGTCAGATCCTCTTGCGCGCCCCGATTGATCGCTACTATCTGACCCTTCAGATGCATCTGATCCGCTTGCCGATCGATCGCTTGAATCCGAATCACTGGTAGAGCGACCTGATTGATCGCTTGAATCCGAATCACTGGTAGAGCGACCTGATTGATCGCTTGAATCCGAATCACTGGTAGATCGGCTTGATTGATCGCTTGAATCCGAATCACTGGTAGATCGGCTTGATTGATCGCTTGAATCCGAATCACTGGTAGATCGGCTTGATTGATCGCTTGAATCCGAATCACTGGTAGAGCGACCTGATTGATCGCTTGAATCCGAATCACTGGTAGAGCGGCTTGACTGATCGCTGGAATCCGAATCACTAGCAGAAGACTGGTCACTACTATCCGATCCTTCGCTAGAGTTAGACTCGCTTCCTGATCGCTCTATTTGGCTAGCTCTGCCTTTACTTTGATCAGAGTCAGGCCCCTCCGCTCGCCCCGATTGATCACTGGTGTCTGCACCCTCGGTTGAATCAGAATCGGAGCCTTCTTGAGCCAGAGAATTAGTGCTATAGACTGAAGATACTAATCCCAAAAACGAGCTCGTTGAGATGATGACCGTGCTAGTAACGGTTCCTAAAAACGACCTACGTGTTAGTTTTTTCTCTGACATTAGATGGATCCCACTAAATGTTAATGATTATCATTCATGGCGGATGATAGATTAACTATACTCCACTTGTCCAAGGAATTTTAACTCTCATATTGCAGCGAATATTAATTCTTCTGATTTTAACAATTTCGTTAATTATCTAAAATCTAGAACGCATACTATTTATACAACTTACCTAAGTTCCAATTTGTCGAATTCTGCTGAGAATCACTGACTGTAACAATTAGTGGTGCGCCCAGCTGGTTAAAGATTGGCAGTCTGAATTCCTTTTCTTCGTCTGCATCCAATTCGATGGTAAGGAAGTGGCCTTCTTGACTGCCGGCATTGATCAGGTAAGCTCCGGCATCTGATGACCAGATCCTTGCATCAACTATATCGCCACTGCGTATATCTCCTCGAGTATCAAGTTCTACTTCAGCTTTTCCTAATACCTTTTCACCATGATATGTCCATCTATCGATATTGCTTACAAGAAATCCTAGATTAATCAGAGATAAGTATAGTGCAGCTAGGATAAGACAGATATTTGGCCAACGCCAATACCCCATCGAGCTCCACCAAACTATAAATAAATCTTTCATGGAAATTGAATATCTTCTTTTTTTTGGGGGTCGTTATTGGCTTTGGTCGAGAGTATTATTCTTTCAAGGCGAGTGAAATAAATCATAAAGCCAGTGACAGAAAGTGCTGTCATAAACATGCCAACTATAAACCATATAATTTTTGAGATCAGGCCGCCAAAATAGCCAAAGTGTAAAGGGTCAGCTGCTTCAGAAATCCTATTATGTAATCCTAATTCTTCACCTTTATAACTTCCAATTATTTCTAGAGTCGAAGTATTTAAATAAACCGAATTAGCTCGAGGCCTCACTAGGTTGGCTGTTAAATCGCCCTCGATTATCAAAGTTTCGCCTAAGCCTATTCTACGTATTTCCAAGCCGGGGACTTCAGTTAAAGCAAGCTCTACGGCTCGCTCTAATGTTTGACCTGAAAAGTCCGGGGGGAGGTCTGAAGAACCGCCCCAGCCATAAGAAACTGGTGCAGGCATGGGCGGCGCATTACCCCCAAGTTCCTCAATAAAATACCATATACTCGTTATTGTTATGAGAGCTACAAGCCAGCTACTCCAGAGTCCAGTTAAGCGATGTAAGTCACCTAACCAGATTCGCGCCTTCAATTCAAAGCGTGGTCGCTTAAATATGCCTTTCCAAAACTTTTTATAAATAAAAAGCCCTGCGATTAATGAAATTAGTAGAGGAAAAGCCATAAAAGTTACAATAGGAATGCCTATGTTGTTAGGCATCATGAGGTGCCTATGCAGGCTTCGAAGAAATCGCTGGGCGTTATACCACTGGGTTATACCTAAGACTGTCCCGTCACTTGGTTCCACCCAAATTCTTACAAGTTCATTCCATGGCGTACTTGCTATCACTTGCAGTGCAATATAATCCTGTGGGTACCGATTTAAGCTATCAATCTCATACTTTGGATAATTTTCACGCACTGCATCAAAGCTTGCCCCCCATGACACTTGCGCTATTGGCGTCGAATCGGATGACCGCATTTCCGGGAACAAGAACCAGTCTATTTCTGCAGAGAATACAGCGATACTTCCCGTCAACAGGATAAAGGTCATTAGAAGGGAAAGTTTTAATCCAATCCAAGAGTGGATTGAATGCCAAAGCTTAGCATTAGATAACTTATTCATTAGAGGACTTCAGGGTTGAAGAAGTATTGAAATATAAAAAGATTATGGTACCAGGGGCGGACTTTACTATTGAATATAATCAATTACTTACCTTTGAATAGTTAATAATTTCCACATCTGCTCTTTTTTAAAATTTACTCTATTCGCTGAAGTATAACGCAGCTGCTTACTTGCTCAAACTCTTCTCTAATTCCACTAACTCCCCTAGATCTTTAGAACACTCCTCTGTTGAGGAAGTACTCAACAGTGCCCACAACTGTCTTATGCAGCCTGCGAGCGATAACTTCTCCTATTTAATTTTTTTTTAAAGGTTGCAGTCCATTTCGGTAGCTGTGCCAAGTTAGCGCGCAGCATCTCATGGAGCTGGGTTCAGTTAATCAGTCGTTAGGCTTGGCCATATCCCTTTTACAGACAGCTGCAGCTTATGCAAAAAGGTATAAGTATTTTCATAGAAGGCTAAATATTCACCGGAGGCCTTTCGATCGCCTCAGGTATCTACGTAGATGAGGCTGTTCGTTCGTCGTCCTATGGCAATATTACTGCCATGGACTGCCAAACAGGTGAAGTGAAATGGAGAAATTGTGATTCCCAGCCAATGATGGCAGATACGGTAAGCACTGAGCGTGACCTGATGAAACAGGGAGCCAGATCGGCCACGAAATAGCTTTGTTGACGCGGCTCTAAATAAACTAAGCAGTCAAGATAATCATCATCAGGCAGCTGCAAAAGAAGATGGCTTGAAGATAGATAGTCATGATGGTTCTCCTTTTTAAATAAGAATGAGAATTATTATCATTAACGGAGGATAATGCAAGGATAAATTATTAACCCGACGCACTTTGGCCACGAACTGCCGAGTCAGGATACCAACCCTTGGGGATGGCATTGCCTTTATGTAGGTCTATTGAGTTATTTAAGCACTCTATCTAGATATTTAATACGAATGAGAATAATTATCATTTGCAATAAAGCCTTGTTGCATTACAATACTCCCCTTAGGCGCTTTTTTGACGTCTTTCTAT
>Ga0308013_10001319_pt1 | contig 12260 bp, 9 predicted proteins | sample Neamet181_FD_203131 | JGI IMG/M metagenome (GOLD analysis project Ga0308013, IMG submission 203131) | Marine microbial communities from water near the shore, Antarctic Ocean - #181 | ecosystem: Environmental > Aquatic > Marine > Unclassified | place: Southern Ocean | collected 2014-07-25
GATTATCCAGGTTTTAACTTAAGGATTGCTGAATGGGCTAAAAAGAAAAAATTTAAAAATCATTACTATATTAGTCCTCAAGTTTGGGCTTGGAAAGAAAATAGAGTATTTAAAATGAAAAAAAATTTAGATGCTCTTTATGTGATTTTGCCTTTTGAAAAAACTTTTTTTGAAAATAAACATCAATTTTCTGTCCACTACGTAGGGCATCCTTTACTAGATTATATTCCTAAACATCCTGAAAATAATTCTTTTTGTCAAGACCATGAAATAGAATCGGAGAAACCCATTATAGCTCTTCTTCCAGGAAGTCGTATTCAAGAAATTAACAAAATGTTGCCACTTTTCGTTAGAGTTGCTAAACATTTTTCTGGACATCAATTTGTTATTGCAGGTGCCCCAGGAATTAATAGAGATCAATATGATGTATTTACTGATAGTACCTCAATGAAAATAGTCTACAATAGCACATATGATCTACTTCAACACAGTACTGCTGCTCTTGTGACAAGTGGAACTGCAACACTCGAGACAGCATTGTTTGGTGTCCCTCAATTAGTGTGTTATCGGAGTAGTAACCTTAGTTATTGGATTGCTAAAAGAATCACAAAGCTGAAATTTATTTCACTTGTAAATTTAATTTTAAATCGTTCAGCTGTTATAGAATTAATTCAAGATTCCCTGACAGAAGAAAGTCTTAGGCATCATCTTAAAGGTCTTTTGAAAACTTCGAGTACTAAAAAAATAGAGAAGGAATATCTAGCATTAAAAAATATTTTAGGGAAAGGTGGAGCAAGTAGTAAAACTGCCCAACTTATTTTTGATAAGGAGAGGAAGAGTCTTTAAAGATATAAAATATATCTAAGCAAACTACCTAAAGAGACTCTATCAACATTAGTTTTTGCTAGGGTTGTAATTTACTATGTATCAAATAATAAGTAGAAAAAACTTTGCACAAATTATCCACGAAAACGAGGAATAAAACTCTTTTTATAATTTTCAAAATCTTCAGGCTTAGAAAAAATTTGATAATCTCCCTGCTTGATCATTTTAAGAAATAATTCTAGTTGCTTAGGCTTTTGATAACCTACAAGAGGCATTATAGGTGCACCATTTTCGCTCAAAAAAACCATTGTTGGGTAGCCCTTTACTCCTAAAAACTGAGTGAATTGATGAGTAGCGTTCCTGCCCTTTCTATCAATATCATAATTAGGATTAGAAAATTTTTGATCATAAAAATTAATTTCTTCTTGTCCTTCTGCATTAAATTTCACAGCATAATAATGTTCACTAATATAACTTGAAACGTCTGGATTTTGAAAGGTCTTTTTATCTAGTAATTTACAAGGTCCACACCAATCGGTATAAACATCTATAAAAATTTTTTTAGGTATTTTTTTTTGAGCTTCCATGGCCTCTGCTAGAGTCAACCATTCTATTTGTTGGGAACTAATAGTAGTTGTGAATAAAATAAAAGCTGCAAATAGTGTTATGTTTATTTTCATGGATAAATGTATTAATGAATATTTCCCATTAATTTTTTAAGTAAAGGTGCGGTTAATAACACAATAATACCTGCTCCAATTGCATATTTAGAAATAAGATCAAAACCTCCAATATAAATATTTAAAGTATCCATCCCTCCCACATTAATATCTTCACTTTCAATTGCTAATTGTTTACCAATAAAACCTACTAATTGAAATGCATATGCAGAAGATAAAAACCAAACACCCATCATAAAGGCTACCATTCTTTTAGGAGATAAATCTGTTATTTTAGATAAGCCAACAGGCGACATAAATAGTTCTCCAATAGAAAGTAAAAAATACATTAATAATAAATAATTAAAAGGTACCATTCCATCTTCATTAGCAGCATTGCCACTCATTGCAAGTACAAAGAAACTAATTCCAGCAATAAGTAATCCAAATCCAAATTTATAAGGAGTTCTTGGATTTATTTTACGTTTATTTAAGACTGTCCACATCCAAGATATTGGAAGTGCTAACAAAATAATAAACATTGAATTTAAAGAATTTGTTTGGGCTGCATCCAAATAAGTAAGCATCACATTTCTGGAAGCAAAGAGAGTAATTACACTGCCTGATAACTCATGGAAACCCCAAAAAAGGGTCATAAATAGTGTAATAGCTATAGCAACAAGTAACTTCTTACGTTCTTCTAAAGTTACCTTACTTAAAACGAAAGCCAAATAACCAATAATAAATATTCCAACTATTTTAAAAATTAGATTAACAATATTTTGGTCTCCAAACATTCCTCCAGCTGCTGCCTTATAGCTTGCTAAAAGAATTGCAATTAAAGGAGCAGAAAGAAATGCTATAATTGTAATCCAATTTCCTTTCGTAACTCCAAAGGTTTTTATTAATAGTTTTTCTTCAGAGGGAGCCATTCCTTGGGCGCCAAAAACACCATCTTTAATTCCTTTCCAAAAAAACAACAAACCGGTTAACATACCAAACCCAGCTAATCCAAATCCGTAATGCCATCCATAAGCACTTCCTAGCCATCCACACAATAATGGAGCGATCCATCCGCCTATATTAATTCCCATATAAAAAATGGTGAAGCCAGAATCTTTCCTTGGATCTTTTTCACCATAAAGCGATCCTACAAAAGTTGAAATGTTTGGTTTAAAAAAACCATTTCCAATAACAATAAAACCAAGAGCAAGAAAAAAAGCATAATCATTTTCTATTGCTAAAACAAAATGTCCAAGTGCCATTAAAGTACCTCCTAGAAAAATGGATTTTCTAAACCCTAAAATGACATCAGAAATTTTACCTCCAACTACTGTAGATGCATAAACTAAAGAACCGTAAGAAGCATATACTGCAGCAGCAGCAAAATCCCTTTCAACTAGTTCTAAAAAAATTACATTAACCATGTAAAGAGTCAACAAGGCACGCATTCCATAAAAGCTAAAGCGTTCCCATAGCTCTGCAAAAAATAAATAAAACAAACCTTTTGGATGTCCAAATAATGTATCGTTCTGGATTTGGTTTACTGAAGTTCGTTTAGCCATAAATAGTTTTCTAAAGATTTTGGTATATAAAATTAGTCATTTTAGTGTACAGATGGTTTCGAGTATTTCCTCCAAAAATTCCATGGTTTTTATCAGGATATATCATCCATTCAAATTGCTTGTCTGCTTGAATTAAAGCCTCCACCATTCGCATTGTATTTTGAACATGAACATTATCGTCCCCTGAGCCATGAATAATTAAAAATTTACCATCTAGTTGATCTGCATAATTAAGAGGTGAATTTAAGTCATAACCTTCTGGGTTCTCTTGAGGGGTTCGCATAAAACGCTCTGTATAAATTGTATCATAAAAACGCCAATTAGTTACAGGAGCTACTGCTATTCCAAAAGAAAAAACATCATTACCCTTTAGTAAGCACTGTGCAGCCATGTGCCCCCCAAAACTCCATCCCCAAATTCCTATTCTAGAATTGTCAATAAAAGGAAAACTTCCTATTTTTCTTGCTGCTTCAATTTGATCTAATGCTTCGTACTTAACCAGATTTAAATAAGTAGCCTTTTTAAATTTAGCTCCTTTTAAGCCTGTTCCTTTTCCATCTACACAAGCTATAATATATCCTTGATTTGCTAATGATTTATGCCAAAGTAAACGATCATCACCCCAGCGATTTGAAACCTCTTGTGATCCGGGCCCTGAATATTGAAACATCAAAACAGGATATTTTTTTGAAGAATCAAAATTATGAGGTTTAATCATCCACATATTTAAAGACTCTCCATTTACATTAAGTGTAGAAAATTCTTTATCCGGTAATTTGAAAGAACTTAGGTTTTTAACAAGTGTATTGTTATTCAATATTTGCCTTAATGGCTTATTTTTTCTTGTTGCATAAAGTGTATAAACTGGAGGTGTTTGTTCATCTGAGTAAGAATGAATGTAATAAGCACCTCCGACACTAAAGGTTGCGCCATTTGTTCCTCTTGTTTTATGAAGAACTCGTTTTCCCTTACCTGAAAGCTTTACTGAATAAATACCTCTTTCTGTACTACTACCTTCTACGGATTGATAATAAATTTCTTTTGTTTTTTTATTAAATCCATACAAATCTGTTACCTCCCAATTTCCTTTAGTTACTTGATTTAGTATGGCTCCATTCTTATCATAATGATACACATGATTATAACCATCGCGTTCACTAGTCCATAAAAAAGTAGCATCCTCTAAAAACTGTAAATTATCATGAATGCTAACATATGCTTCATCTTTCTCTTCCAAAAGAAGTTGCATTTTACTAGTTTTTGAACTCCATCGCCAAACTTTCAGATGGTTTTGGTGCCTGTTTAAGGTTTGAATTATTAAACCGTTATTTCCTTCTTCAAACTTAATACGAGGAATATAGTAGGGGACTTCTCCTTCAAAAAAAATACGCTCCTTCTTTCTGTTTTCTAGAGTGAAATGATGCAATGTAATTTTTGAGTTTTCTTCTCCTGCTTTTGGATACCTGAAACGATATGGGAACTGGTAAACGTCTTTTCCATAAATATCCATTGAAAAAATAGGTACTTTTGTTTCATCAAAACGCATGTAAACTATGGCTGAAGAATCTGGGCTCCAATCAAACGCTCGAACAATTCCAAACTCCTCTTCATATACCCAATCTGAAATTCCATTAAGGGTTTTATAATCTCCATCAAAAGTGACTTGAACTTTTCTTTGACTTACTAAATCTTTTACAAATAAATTTCGCTTAAACACATATGCTATTTTAGTTGCATCTGGAGAAAATAAAGGCTCTTGAATCTTATTATTAGATATTTTCTGTAACTCTTTATTTTTTTGATCATACACCCAATATATTGCTTGTTTTGATCTTCTATAAATAGGGTTTACCTCAGTTTCTAAAATAATTTTTTCTTCGTTTTTCGAAAATGAATAGTTAGAAAAAGAGTTTATTTCTGGGTGATTATCAGAGGATATTATAATAGTTCCAAGATTAACTTTATTGAAATCGTATTGCATTATGGTGGTAGTCGCTTTTTGACCAGCGGTCTCCAAAACAGTATAATTCGTTCCATTTTTCATAGATCGTATAGATTCTAAACGCACTGGATTATAATTTCCATTCCAAAGATCATTAAGAGAAATAGTAGGTAGCTGTCCAAATATGAAATTTGTAAAAAAGAATAAAAAAATGATTTTTTTCATATTAAAGTATTCATATATGCAATTTAGTGAAATCTACTCAATCATAATTTATACTGGGATTCAAAATCTGTATCTTTATAGAAAAATACTATGGATAAGAGGATTGACGGGTTTTCCAAACTATCAAAAGAAGAAAAAATTGATTGGATTACTCGTACTCATTTTAAAAACTCAACCTCCGCAGCCTCTAAGCTAACCTCATATTGGAATTCGGATCCGAGTTTACAAAAACAACATGATGAATTCATTGAAAACACACTCACTAACTTTTATATGCCTTTGGGTGTAGCACCAAATTTTTTAATTAACGAAACCCTCTTCACATTACCAATGGTAATAGAAGAGAGTTCGGTAGTAGCTGCTGCCGGAAATGCAGCAAAATTTTGGTTAAATAAAGGCGGGTTTAAAACAGTGGTGATTGATACCTTAAAAGTAGGGCAAGTTCATTTTCTGTATAAAGGAAATCCTAAAATACTTTATGCCTTTTTTGAAAAAAATAAAAAAAACCTGTTACATGCCACTTCAGGATTGACTCAAAAAATGGAGCTTCGTGGTGGAGGGATTGTAAGCTTAGATTTGGTGTCTAAAACAACTGCTCTTCCCAATTACTATCAATTAAATGTTCGCTTTAAAACTGCGGATGCCATGGGTGCTAATTTTATTAATTCTTGTTTAGAATCATTAGCCTCAACTTTTGAAAACCTTGCAGCAAAAGAAACTTTTTTTATGGAAAAAGAGGCCTCTATTGAAATAGTAATGAGTATCCTTTCAAACTATGTGCCTGAATGTCTGGTAAAAGCAAGTGTTTCCTGTTCCGTTGATGAGATTGAGCATCAAGAAGGTCTTTCTGGAAAGAAATTTGCTGAAAAAATAGTACAGGCAGTTGCTATTGCTAGTTGCGAAACTTTTCGAGCCGTAACACATAATAAAGGAATAATGAATGGTGTTGATGCCTTAATTATTGCAACTGGAAATGACTTTAGAGCCATAGAAGCTGGGGTACATGCATATGCAGCACGAAATGGGCAATATGAATCCCTAAGTAAGGCCTCAATTATTGATGATCAATTCACTATGGAGTTAACGCTTCCATTAGCCTTAGGAACTGTTGGTGGCCTTACTAAACTTCATCCAATGGTAGGATGGAGTATGGAACTTTTGGGAAATCCTGATGCCAAGAAATTAATGGAAATTGTTGCAGTAGCTGGCTTGGCACAAAATTTTGCTGCATTACGTTCTTTGGTCACCTCAGGGATCCAGAAAGGACATATGAAAATGCACTTATTTAATATTTTAAATCAATTAGGTGCAAAACCAGCTCAAAAAGAAGCTGCTCTTAATTATTTTAAAAAAAATATTGTAAGCGTAAAGGCCGTAAGTGATTTTTTACACTCAAATGAAACATAAAATACTCTCTTTTTACGGACGTGGAAAATTATTGCTAACTAGTGAATATGCTGTTTTAAGTGGTGCACGTGCCTTAGCACTACCCTGTAAAAAAGGTCAAAAATTAACTTTCGAGCCTCTAGACTCTAATGAATTATTGTGGGAAAGTTTTGATGTAAACAATAATTCATGGTTTAAAGCAAAATTTCAATTGCCTTCATACTCTATAATAGCCTGTTCTAATGCCTCTATTTCGAAGAGCTTATGTTTAATATTAAGAAGGGTACAAGTACTTAATCCTTATTTCTTAAAGAGTCAAGGAGGACAAGTAAAAACATTCTTAGAATTTAACAGACTATGGGGTCTTGGGAGCTCTTCTACCTTGGTGTCTAATATTGCTCAGTGGGCAAATGTAAATGCATATGATTTATTAGAACATAGCTTTGGAGGGAGTGGGTATGATTTAGCCTGTGCCGTTTCAAAGAATCCCATTTGTTACACCAGAAATAAATCAAATCCTCTTGTTGAAAAAGTATCTTTTAATCCTACTTTTAGAGAAAACTTATATTTTATATTTCTTAATCAAAAGCAAAGCAGCCTTGATGCCATAAAAGGAATAAAGCCTTCTGCCTTTAGCAAGAAGTCTCTCAAAGAATTAGATAACATTACTAATGATATATTGAGGTGTAAAACTCAAGAATCATTTAATTTTCTTATTGAAAAACATGAAGAAATAATAGCTGGAATACTCCAAAAAAAAAGGGTTAAAGAGCTTTTGTTTTCTGATTTTGAGGGAGCTATTAAAAGTCTTGGTGCTTGGGGTGGTGATTTTATCATAGCCTCTGGAGATATAAATTCTCCTAGCTATTTTAATCAAAAAGGATTTGAAACTGTTATTCCTTTTAAAGAGATGATATACTCCTGTAAATAATTTGATGCTTTTTAAATTTATTAATAATAAAGTGCTCTGTTATCATCAATAGTAGCGACAGATTCTAAGGCTTTAAAAACACTTTCTGTAAGTCTAGAGCTAACGTTACGCATCATTTTATTAATAAAAGGAGTATAATCTTCTAAATCATCAACTATGTTTTTTTTCAACAATATTACTTTAAAAACACCATTTTCGCCTTTTATAAAATCGGAGGTTTGACCTTCTTTTAAAGCAAATGCAGCTCCTACAACATAAGGTTCATTTCCAGCACCCACTAAAGTAGGATTCTTTTGATTAATTGCTGATGCATTTTCAATCGTAAAAATTTCGTCTGCCACAAGAGCATCTAATGTTGTTTTGTCTTTAAATTGTTTTTTAATAAGTGCTGCTTTTTTCTCTTTTTGAATGATTTTTTGTACTGAATTTTTTACTTCATCAATACTAGCAAGTCCTTCTTTTAAATCTGCGGTTAATTGAACCACTACATATCCTCCTTTTGGAAGTGAAAATCTTTTAATATCACCCACATTTGTGTCTTCTTCAAAAGCCCAACGAACAATTGTTCTTTGTCCGATCAAGCCAGGTAAATTCTCTTCTAAAGCTGTAATATTCTTTACAGGACGGACGGCATATTTTTTTTGCTCTGCAATTGCTATAAAATCTTTAGCGTCTCTAGTATCTACCTCAAATTGAGTTGCATTTCTAAAAACTTCATTTGATGTTTTGTCAGATGGAACAGCAGCAACAGCAACATCAGCTATTAATGCCAAATCATCTTTATCAGTTATCTTAATTACATGAAAACCAAACTCTGTTTCCACTAATCCAACTTTTCCAATTCTATTTTTATTAGTGAAATCATAAAACTCTTGAGCCATATCTCCTTCTTCAAAAAATCCTAGATCTCCTCCTTTTATATTGCTAGGTCCCTCCGAATATTGTTTAGCTAGATCTTCGAAATCATTTGATTTTCTTTTCGTCAAACGCAGGACTCTATTCGCTTCTCTTTTAGCTTCAGCTTTTGAACGATCTATAGTTGCTGATGCTCGAGTAGCTCCTTTAAAAGAGATTAAAATATGACTTGCCCTAAGGGATGCGTTTTTCTTTATGTCAATAAGTCTAGAGATTTTAAACATATCACCGTCACGATAAGGACCAAATACTTCTCCTTTGTTAAGTTTAAATAAAATATCGGCATATTCATTATTGAACCGACCTCTTGAACGAAACACTGAGTCAAAAGAAACTTCTGAGTATTCATCTATAAAATCTGCAATGTTTTTTGTCTTTCTAAAACCTTCAATTGTATCTGTTAGTTTTGATATATCATTATAAGCAATGCGTTCTTCTTTAAGAGCGTCTAAACGAAGTCTTATAGAAGAAAGGTCATCTTGTGTTGGATTTTCTTCAAATGAAACATATTGAATGTTTCTAGCTGCTTTCCTTTGATAATCACCAGCGTTTGAATTAATATAGTTTTTGATTTCAGCGTCAGAAACTACTACTAGGCTGTCTTCTAAAGTGTCAAATGGAATTCGAACATATTGAATGTTAATATTATCATTTTCGAGGTGATAACTTTCTTTTGCTTCAGACTCTGTAATACCTGCACTTGACATTATTAGGTCTAAATATATTTTTTGTTTTGCAACCCCAATAATACTTTCTTCTTGAAATTTCCAATTATCATAAGCAACTGGATTTTCAACTTTCATTTGAGCAATATAATCTGTAAAAATTCCGAAGTCAAAGAAACCTGCTTCATTTTGAAAATTAGGATTACTTATAACATTTTCATCTGAAGAAATAATTTGCTCTAACTGATCTTTCCCTGCGTCAATTCCCAAACTCTCAAATTGTTGCTCAAAAATGGTGTTTCTTAATGCTTGATTCCAAACCAAATTTACAGATTGTAATGTTGAATAGTTGTATGTTCTCTCTGTTTGCTCAACCATCTGACGGAAAAAGTTTATTTCAACTTCATCATCATTGATTACTGCAACAGGTTCAGTGGGGCCTGAAGTTGCAGAATTTGCACCAAAAACTCCTGAGATTACAAATGCGAAAAGCGCCATTCCGATTACTAAAATCAAAAAAATGGATTGCTGTCTAATTTTTCCTAAAACGGCCATAGTTGCTACTTTTTATAGTCTGCGAAATTAAGGTATTCCTTTGAATTAAGAAAGCGCATTGTCTTTAAATAGTTTTCTTAGAGAAAAAGAGTTAACTCATTTCTGTTTTGGTTAGTGTAATCTGCTCCAATTTAGTGGCAGATACTTTTTCAATTTTCATTGTAAAAGGAGGAATTTCAATATAAGCATCCTTATCAGGAATTTCTCCTGTAGTATATGCTATCATTCCTCCTAGAGTTTCATAAAATTCACTTTCCGGCAAATCTAAATCATACTTTTGATTGAGATAATCTACTTCTAAACGTGCTGAAAAAGAATATGAATTTTCCGTTAATTGTTTTTCTAAATATGCAATGGTATCGAATTCATCTTCAATTTCACCAAATAATTCTTCTACAATATCTTCCACCGTAACTATCCCTGAAGTTCCTCCATACTCATCAATAACTACAGCTATGCTTTTGTGTTGACGTGTTAATAATTTCAATACATCGTTTACAAGCATTGTTTCCGGAATATAGGCAACGGGCAGTAATATGTTTATAAGAGTTTTAGGTTTTTTAATAATCTCAAAAGCATGAACATATCCTAAAATATGGTCGATAGTTTCTTTGTAAACAGGAATTTTAGACAAGCCGGTAGAAATAAACAATGCTTTAATATCTTCAATGGAGGTTCTTTCTTCAACTGCAATAACCTCTGCACGTGGAACCATCGCTTCTCTTGTTTTAACTTCAGAAAAATCTAATGCATTTTGGAAAATTTGAATTTCAGAATCTAAATTCTCTTTGTCATTAAAAGACTCAAGCTGTTCATCAATATAGTTTCCTAATTCTACTTTTGAAAAAGACAATTGAACTTTATCTGAGCCTGTTTTAAAAAATTGCTTTAGAATTACATCTGTAAATTCGATAATTAAAAAAGTAATGGGGTAAAACAATGCATAAAAAAAAGCTACTGGAATTGAGAATATTTTTATAAAAGTATTTGCATATAACTGAAAGAAAACTTTCGGTAAAAATTCAGCAGTTAATAATATAATTGCTGTAGAAATTAATGTTTGGTAAAAAACAATAAGTAAGCTTGCTTCTCCTGATAATAAAGTCTGTGGATAAAAAATCTGTAAAATCCTATCACCCATAAAAATACCATAAAGCACTAAAGCTACATTATTTCCAAGAAGCATTGTAGCAATAAATCGAGAGGGTTTTTGGGTAATGCTTTTTAAGACTTTAGAGGTAAAACCTTGTTGCGATTTTTCAATCTCAAGATAAATTCGGTTTGAAGAAACAAAGGCAATTTCCATACCTGAAAAAAAGGCAGAGAGAATCAAGCACACAATAATAATTAAATCTGTTTGGATCATTTAGATGAATTGGACCGCTTGTCAAATTTCTTTCGATAATGTCTTCTAAAAATAGCCATAAAAATTGAAACACTTGCAAAACCTATAAACAGAATGGCTCTTGAAGTCTCACTATTCCATTTTACAAAGGCTTCATATATTGATATAACGGCAATTACCCAGTATAGTATTTCAGAAATAATATGTTTTTTCATTGCTGTTGAATAGTATCTAAAGGTTCTGAAACGGTTATGGTTCCAATTAGGTTTCCTGTCTGAAATTTAGTGAAATCTTTATTTGTGTCCAATCTGAGGGCATCAAAATCGTAGTCTTCATCTTTAAATTTAAAGGGTTTTTCAGTGAAAAGCCACTCAGTTTGTGCATCCCAAAAAAGTTGCTCTGTGGTAAGTAAAGAGCCATCATATGATTTCAATTGGACATTCCCTCTAAGATCAATAAGTTTAGTTTCATCATAGAGAATTCCATAATCTGCTAATACTTCATTTTCATTACCAGCAGTATCAAAAAAAACTAATTTAAGTCCTTCTGGAAATTCTGCATAACGAAAACTAAGGTTGGTAAAATCAACGTGTTTAGGCGCTGTTAAAATAGCTTGAATTTTCATAGAATCAGTATAAATCATCCTTATGTTGTATGCAGTAGCTAAAGGATCTTGGCGGACAATACTTAGTTCTTTTAATACATCAGAATTATCTTCACAAGAAAATGTAAGAGTTATGATAAAAAACATGACTCTTAGTGAATTATTTGATAAAAATTGATTCATTTTTTAAAGTGAAGGCACCTTGATACTTCTATTAATCCAACAGTTAAATTTTATTGTTGTTCCTTCATTTCCTTCTGTAAATATATCCGTTTTACTTGGCGCTCTTCCACCATAACTATTGGTAGTTTGGGTGACTATTTTCTTAAGAGAAGAATCCACCCTTCCGGCTTTTCGAGCTGTTTTTTCAGCAAGCCAATATACCGCGCGCTTGTTAAATTGAGAATCACCACATTGATTAGCACTTTCTGCATATAAACGAGCAATCAATAAATAGGCTCGCCCTAATGAGGGTTGGTATCCTAATGCTTTGTTAGCATAATTTCGAGCAGATGATTTTCGCCCTGTAATTTCAAATTTATTAGCAATCTTCATTAAAATTTTAGCCTTCTTGTAGTTGTCCTCTTCTAAGGTTATTGACTCCTCATAGTACTTCAAAGCTTCTTTAGAATTTCCTCTCTTA
>Ga0308013_10001328_pt1 | contig 12243 bp, 12 predicted proteins | sample Neamet181_FD_203131 | JGI IMG/M metagenome (GOLD analysis project Ga0308013, IMG submission 203131) | Marine microbial communities from water near the shore, Antarctic Ocean - #181 | ecosystem: Environmental > Aquatic > Marine > Unclassified | place: Southern Ocean | collected 2014-07-25
TGAAAGAACTATGTCATGAAAGGGTTCTTTTATCTTTTTAAATAGCTTTTCTTCTTGTTATTTTTTTTTAGTTATAAAATTTAAAATATATATAAAAATACTAATTTATTATCAATAGAAAAAAAATATAGAACATTAGAAAAGTAATTAAAAGTTGATAAATAGATCTTTCTATCTTTCTATAAAAAAATAAATAAGTATTTAGATAGTTTTTTCTTCTTAAAGCCTATTTAAAATGTCAAATTTCACGGCTTATTTGAGCTAATCAATAAATAATTTGGTATTTTATAATGAGAAAAGAAAATTTTAGAAATATTGCAATCATTGCTCACGTTGATCATGGGAAAACTACACTTGTTGATGCCATGTTAAAACAGAGTGGTACTTTTAAAGCACATCAGGATGTTGAAGATAGAGTCATGGACTCTATGGATCTTGAAAAAGAAAGAGGTATTACCATTACAGCTAAAAATACAGCTGTCATTTATAAAAAAATAAAAATTAATATAATGGATACCCCTGGACACGCTGACTTTGGCGGTGAAGTTGAAAGAAGTTTAAATCTAGTTGATGGTGCCCTCTTATTAGTCGATTCAAGTGAAGGTCCATTGCCTCAAACTAGGTTTGTTTTAAAAAAAGCATTAGAAAGAAATTTTCCAATAATACTTGTTATAAATAAAATTGATCGTGCTGATTCTAGAATTTCTGAGGTACTAGACGAAGTCTATGACCTTTTTATTGACTTAGGTGCAAATGATGAGCAGATTGATTTTCCTGTTTTATATACGAATGCTAAAGAAGGTATTGCGCATAAAGAACTAGATAGTGACTCTATTAATTTAGAACCACTCTTTGACACAATCTTATCACGGATTAAGGGACCAATTGCTGATGATAATCATGTTCCTCAATTTTTAGTAACAAACCTAGATTATGATCATTATGTTGGACAAATTGCTATTGGACGTTTGAATAATGGCATTTTAAATATGAATAGCTCTTATGCGGTATGTGGAGAGGATGGTACTAGCCACAATCAAAAGTTTTCAGCTCTTTATACATTTAAAGGTCTAAATAAAGTACCAGTAGATTCAGTAGAGGCTGGAGATATTATAGCTCTTGCTGGAATTGACAAAATTTCTATTGGGGATACAATTTCAAGCAACGAGGAACCGGTAGCAATGCCTAGAATAGAGGTCGATGAACCAACTGTTTCTATGCTTTTTTATATAAATAATAGTCCTTTTGCTGGAAAAGAGGGCAAGTACTTAACCACTCGACATATTAGTGAAAGACTTCAAAAAGAAATACTTAGTAATGTTTCTCTCCAGGTGCATAATACAGAACGAACAGACGTATTTGAAGTAAGAGGTCGAGGTGAGCTTCAAATGGCTATTTTAATAGAAACCATGAGGCGTGAAGGCTATGAATTTATGGTATCTAAACCCCAGGTAATTACTTTTGAAAAGAATGGGAAGACAATGGAGCCGATGGAGAAAGTCTTTTTAGATATTCCAGAAGATAAAGTTGGAGTTATTACAGAAAAATTATCAACTAGGAAAGGTCGCATGACAAATCTACAAAATCATGGAAGTGGTCGAGTTAATTTAGAGTTTGCTATTCCATCAAGAGGTTTAATTGGATTTAGATCTCAATTTATGACAGATACGCAAGGTGCAGGAATTATGAATAAGTTATTTGATGGTTATGAACCATGGTTTGGACCAATACCTCAAAGAAATACTGGAGCCTTAGTTTCAGACCGAAATGGGAAAGTCACTACCTATGCATGTATTGGAATGGTAGACAGAGGTGAAATGTTTATAAATGTAGGTATAGAAGTTTATGATGGTATGATTATTGGGGAAAGAAATAGAACTGAAGATTTAAATGTGAATATAACTAGAGAAAAAAAGCTTACCAATATGAGAGCATCCGGTTCTGACAATACAGTAACGCTTAGACCACCAAAGCAATTATCTCTTGATCAATCATTAGAATTTATTGCAGAGGATGAATTAGTCGAGGTCACTCCATTATCTATTCGACTTAGGAAAATGGAATTAGATCCATCTAAAAGAGCCTCACTTAGAAAAAAAGAGAAATATAGTTAAAAGAACTTTTTTATATAAAAAAGTTACTTCCTTTAGTCTATACAAAGGATTTAATTAAATAAAGTGCATATAACTCGCAATTATATTGTTTAATATGCAATGTATTTACCTCCTATTAATTTTTAATAACTAGAAGCCAAATTATATGAAACCACCTAAAGAGAGCAAAACCTCTAATACTTTTTCAGATCTTAATATTGGAAAAGAAATTTTAAAAGCTATTGATGAACTTGGCTTTAAAACTCCTACACCAATCCAAGAAAAAGTTATTCCTGTGCTTATGAATTCAGGTGGAGATTTAATTGCAACAGCTCAAACAGGAACAGGTAAAACAGCAGCATTTGGTCTTCCTACTTTATCCTTAACAAACATTAATAACTCTAAAACTCAAACATTAATACTCTGTCCAACAAGAGAGCTATGTATCCAAATATCAAAAGATTTGAAAAATTATGCAAAATATATGAAGGGGATAAATGTAGTTGCTGTTTATGGCGGTGCAAAAATCGATACCCAAATGAGAGAGCTTAGAAAAGGATCTCAAATTGTTGTTGGGACACCAGGTAGGACTAAAGATTTAATTAAAAGACGAAAGTTATCCATAGAACATGTAGACAGAGTTATTCTAGATGAAGCAGATGAGATGCTATCAATGGGTTTTAAAGAAGATCTTGAATCCATACTATCGAATACCCCAAAAGGAAAACAAACTCTATTATTTTCTGCGACAATGACTAAGAAAGTAAAAGAAGTCACGAAACATTATATGAGCAACACGAAAGAAATTTCTGTAGCTAGAATGAATATTGCTGCAGAAAATGTTAAACATGTTAATTATATTGTTCAAGCTCGTGACAGGTATGAGGTTATAAAACGAGTCTCTGATATGAACCCTGATATTTATGGTATTGTTTTTTGTAGAACTAGAAGAGAAACAAAAGAAGTTGCTAATAAATTAATGGGCGATAATTATAATGCCGATACGTTGCATGGAGATTTGTCTCAAGCTCAAAGAGATGATGTCATGAGTCGTTTTAGAAAACGTCAGATACAAATTTTAGTTGCAACGGATGTTGCCGCTAGAGGATTAGATGTCAATGATTTAACACATATTATTAATTTTAATCTACCAGATGATTATGAAACTTATATTCACAGAAGTGGCAGAACTGGTAGAGCTGGTAAAACCGGAATCTCAATTGCTATTATTCACGGAAGAGAAACTCGGAAACTAAAAGAGATTGAACGTAAGCATGGTATATCCTTTAAAAAAGAATTAGTTCCAAATGGTGTTGATATTTGTAAGAATCGCCTTTATTCTCTTATTGATAAAATTGAAAAAGTAAAAGTTGATGAAAAGCAAATTGAACCATTTTTACCCTATATTTATGAAAAATTAGATTGGCTAGATCGTGAAAAACTAATTAAACATTTTGTTTCAGCTGAATTCAATAGATACTTGTCTTATTATAAAAATTCATCAGATATTAATTTTGATGGATATTCCGATGGTAAATCAGATTCAAAAGGCGGAAATAGAAATCGGAATAGGACTCGAGGGAAAAGAAGGTTTGGTGGTAATAATAGAGGTGGTAGCAGTGGCGGTGGTAATAGAGGTAGTAGCAGTGGCGGTGGTAGAAATGAAAATCGTCCAAGAAGAAGAAAAAAGCCTAAGGGTACCAGCAGCAATTAAAAATAAATAATAAAATAGACCTGTATTATTTATTAAATGATTAGATCAAGAGTTAATAAAATCTTCTTTTGATAACCCAGTAAGTTTTTCAATCCCATTAATTAAATCAAAATAGCCCTTTCCTACGACAATAATAGTTGGTCCCAAAACAGCTAAATAACTGACCCAAGTCATAGTTGAAACTTGTTCATTGAATCCTGATTCTCCAGGATTAGATGTAACGATAAGGGTTGCCAAAATAAATTGTATTACAGAGCTAATAAAAAAACCTCCAATAAAATAGTAGCCTGATACTGTGATTAGTTTGTTTAAGCTCGTTAACTGATTATCAGTTTGGTTAGTTTTAATTTTCTCCACATTAAATAAAGCCTCATTTAAGATTATCTTATGAAATGAACTCTTTTTAAGCTTACTTAAAAAGAATAAAAATAGGCCAATTATAAGAGGCATTAATCCTTCTTTAAGTATAAAAGAAATACGTGTTAAACCATATTTAGCTCCGAATATTCCAATACCTCCAGTCAATAAAACATTAACAAAACCTAGAATCGAGATAAAGTTAATATTTTTACGATTTATAAAATCATAAACAAAGTATGCGAAAGGGAAAATTAATGCTATCAAAAATGTAAATGATTGAATGTCTAGTTTAAAATAATGGTAATAATCTAAAAGCCATTTTTCACCATTCTTTAAAATCATAACCGGAATAAATATATTAAAAACAAGGCTTAGAATTGGATTCTCTTTTCTATTTTTCATGTCAGGCTTATTCATTTTTATTTAATAATTTTAATTTTATACAATAAATATATAATCACACATTAAACTTAAAAATAATAACTCTCATTATTATAAATTTATAATTAAAAAGTAAAATATTAAATAGAACGATTTAAGGTTTGACTAAGTTTTTTTTTGATTGTTAAGTTTCTATTGAGAATATATATTTAAAATAAAGTCTAAAATACAGCAAAGTAAACTTTGTAAATAATAAAGGATCTTTTTTTGGTAAAAAAAATATTTTTTAAATCTAAATGGACATCAATAAAAAAACTTAATGGATGGAAACATTATGAAGTTCTATCTATTGATAATAAAAAAAAAGAGGTAGAACTCTTTGCCGTCTGTGAAAAAAAAATAAGGATTAAAATTAAAGTGGTAGAACTAAAAAACAGCATTAAATGGATTGAGGGTTGGAAGCCAATCAATAAAAAAAAATAAAAATTGTATGTATTACTTTTTTAAAACATGTAACTATTTATTAGGAATAAATGATAAAAATCAATTAAAACTTATTTTCTTTGGATATTTAGCGTTTAATTTAGTTAATTGGAAGATATTATTAGGTTGGTTCAATTTCTATACTCTTGAAAATTTAAATATAGAAACTCTTCATTTAAGAGGCTTTCTGATACTATTATTATTCTCTTTACTATTCTATCTTTTTTTTCTTGGACTTTTTATAAGGTTGTTAAACTTTGTAATAAAAGTTTTTCAAAATATGGTTACATATAAAGATTTTAAATGAATACTTTTGTAGGGCTCCTTCAAAATTCTTTAGTTAGTATCTTTTTTTTAAAAAATTATTCTAAATTACTTTTTTACTATTTCTAAGATATGCTATCCAAACGATAAACCTTACAAAAGAAGAAAAAACAAAGACTAGGAGAATTGGGTTAAAATCAGGTATTGTAATTGTAATAAAATTAAAATTATGTTTTGTTATTAATCCACCTAATATTCCACCTGAAAATATAGATAATCCACGATAAAATATCCTTTTAGAAGTTAGCTTGATCATATTTTTACCAAGCATATGCTCAAATAATCTATTATCCATAGCAAGAGCTCTACCGCTAAACATAAGCGATGCTAAGGATGCGATTATTAATGATATTGGTAGTTTTAATTCTATAGGCAAAAAATAAGTTCCAACCCATGTAAGAGGGAATGTTGCAATAGTTAGGCTTGTCCATTTAATTGTTGTAAACGAGCCGTATTCATCAATTTTCCTACCCCAATAACGTAAACTAAACAATCCTAGAACTTGACTAACATTGATTAAGATGGCTAACTCAAGATAGCTAAATCCTTGTTCTCGTAACCAAAAAACCATCATTAGGGGACCTGAAATATGAAAAGAAAATTCGGATAGAGAATCATAAGTGATAAATCTTTTTATATTAGAGAACCTAGATTCATTTAAATCTACTTTTTCACTTAATTCATCTATTGTCTCATAAGGAGGTTCATACTGTTTAAATAAATATGCAATAGATCCAAAGTTTGCTAAAAACCCTATTGCAAAAATTATTGCAAAACCAATAATTGGATCTGTTTCACTATATGCATTTAAAATTGTCCCGGCTAGTAGAGATGATATAAGCATGAAGACCCTTACTATTTGAGACCTACTACCAAAATATCGACCTCTTACCCTGCTCGGAACCAAATATCCCATCCATGATGTCCAAGGGGATTGCTGGGAGATTGCGATAATAAAATAAAGGCAAAGAAAAATTAAAAATAAATAAAAATTATTTGTTTTTACACCGATATAAAAAATGGTTGGAATTAAAAGGTTTTGAAGGAATTTAAGTATCACTAAAAGTAGTTTTCGTGATTTTAATAAATGAAAAACTATGTTTGCATAACTTTGAAAAATTGAACCTATAAAAATAGGCAGGGTTGTTAAAATAGATATTTCATAACTTGAGTATTTCAGGAATTCAAAGAAAGCTCCAAAATATGTTTCAACCGCACCATACATGATTGCCCACCATGAACCTTCAATTGTAGATACTTTTAATGAAGATCTAATGTCTTCAGTCTTTCTATTACGTGCCATATATATTATTTAATGATTTGATGATAACTATATTTTTAACTTTTTATAATTAAAGGTGTCTTATATTATAACTTAATTTGAAAAGGTAAAAATTATGAAACTATTTAACATTCTCTCAGTTACATTCTTAGTAATCTTCACTGGATGCGATAACTTATTTCAAGACCAATCTGTTCCAAATCCTCCAGAGTTTGAATATTTAATAGAAGATTTGAATTCTGAATTAAGTTTAGATTCTGAACAGAGAAGCACAGCTAGAAATTCATTGGAAAGAGGAAGAGAATTTCATCCAGATCCTGCTGCTTTATGGGACCTAGCTGCGACTCTGCAACAAGTATTAACTCCCGAACAAAAAGATTCGCTTTTATCGAAATTAAATAACTTTGATTCTAAAATAATATCCGAAGAAAATGACCATAAGCACCGTAGAATTGAACATCTTAATCGACTAAGCGATTATCTTACAACGTTGATGACCGATGAACAAAAAGAAGTCTTAGAAGAATTAACTGAAGCAAAAGAAGACTTAATTAATGAAACAATTTTAAAATTTAAAAGTAATGAAATTGACGTTTCAAATATGCGATTTGAATTACTTAGTATAACAGAATGGTTTAGAGCCAAAATAAAAAGCCTCTTAACATCGGAGCAGGAAGAAATAATAAACAATAAGAAAAATCAAATAGATTTAAATTGGAAGCAAGGTAAAAGAGGGCGTGGAAAATTTTATAAAAACTCAGGAGAGCTTAAATTAGCTAAATACAATGCTCTTGAGCTTACTGATCTACAAATTATAGATTTAGAAGAGATAGCTGTAAAGGTAAAACAAGACTTGGATAATTTAAGAGATCTCTATATCTCTGAAATAGATGATACCTTAGGAGAAGAATTTAGATTAAGTATTATTGAGTTATTAATTGAAATGAAAAATAACCATATTTTAATTTTAACAGACATTCAAAAAGAGATTATTGAAATACATAGAGCATTAACTCTTCGATTTATGAAACATGCTCGATGGGGAAGAGACCATTAAATAAAAAAATATTTAATAATTGAACAAAGGTAGGTCTACTTATTAATTATTCGGAATAAAATGGTTTTTTCCTTCAAACTTTTTTGTTTTGTTTACGTAGCTATAATATTTTCTACACTCGCATGATAAATATTCAATATCAATGGGATGAAAACTCCTTTTTGCTTCGGGCCAATACTCTTTTTGTAAACTAATCATTTTATCACATGTTTGATTATGATTTTTTAGTTTAAGGTATTTTTGTAGAAGATCAAGGTATGCTACCGCACCAATTCCAGTTGGGACATGACTTTCAGGTTTAATTAAATCAGGTCTAAACCAGGCTAAATCCATAACTGCCATAAATATTGGGAAATTATTTTTCATATTTAAAGTGCTATTTATATCGTTCGTCGCTTTGGTAACGTCTCCATTAGCAGTTAAAATTGTACTTGTTAGAAAACCTTTCATTTCATTAAAAAGTAAAGTAGAAGTCTCTAATCTATTATATGTTTTCTCTTTCCATATAATGGATTCGACTGGATATGCAGTGAGATTACACCAAGAGTCCATTTTATCCAGGGCAGTCTTAAACTTATCTGGATCTAATAAGGTTGCTACAGAAAATTGATCTAATGTTTCTTGTCTATTACACCAACGTGCAAAAAATAAAGCCTGAATTAAATTAGGAATATTTTTCCCCATGCCATTACAAAAATTGAGTATGGCTTTGCTGCCACGATCATCTTCTCTAAATACGTTTAAAAACCGACCATTTTGAAAAATAGGGTCATTACTCCAAGGGCCAACCTTTTTATTTTTACGATTTAACCTTATCCTTTCTCTTTCTTTACAAAAATTAAAAAAAGAAGATACCGGGTCTTCAATTTTTAATCCATCTAGGGATTTGGCATATGGGTTGTGATAAGGTCTCATTTTTAAGCATAAATATTAAAATGTATCTATCTATAGTTGGGACATTATTTATATCTTTCTTATCAAGACTTTTTATTTTTTAAATAAAATAGAATTTTTAGTTTCTGATATTGAGTCTAAAATAACAAAAAAATCATTGTTTTAAATTTAAAAACTGTGTTGTTATATTGATATGAAGGTTCTTTGCCAGTGATAAGATGCCTAACTTTTAAGTAGTAGAAGTAAATAAAATTTAATTTTAGCAGGGTAAAACATGACAAACTATAATTCATTAGATGATACAACAAAAGAAAAATTGAAAAAAGATATTCATGAGTGTGCCCAATCATTTGGAGGGAAGAGTCATTTTCTTCAACTTATTGAAGCTCTTCGATTAGAACATCCACATGCTCTAATGGCTAAAAATTCTTCATTTCGATTTAAACATGGCATGGTGAGATGGGAAAAAGTACTTTTTAGAGATAAGGTCTATTTATTATTAGATCTTCTTAAAAAGAATCAAAATAGTGGAAACTTAATGCCTGATAAAGAAGATAAGAGGTATAAAATTGTGATGAACCTTTTAAGAACGCTCGGACCAATGGAGTTTGTTATTCAACCCAAAGATAATAAGGATGGAACTGGTTTTACATTAAAAGCATTTGATGTGATAAATAAAACAACTTCTCATTTAAATTTTATGTTTGAAGCTCTATTTTTTCTCCCAACATATATTGTTAAACAAGTTTTTAATGGACCGATTAAAGGTAAAAGAAAAGATTAATTATTATTATTTAAAGAGCAAAATACGGTTTTTATTTTTTATTTTAATTGTAACTCTCCAACAATATGCTTTTGCTTGGGGTTGGGAAACACACCGATATATAAATGAGCATGCTGTTGAGTATTTACCACCAGAAATGAGTTTTTTTGGTGATCATCAAGACTATATTAGATCACATGCAACCGATCCAGATTCTGATAATGAACCTGGGTACTATCACTATATCGATATTGATTATTACCCTGAATTTTTCGAAGGTACATTTCCTACGAATTGGGATAGCGCTACTACTCAGTATGGTTATGATATTTTAATCGATTACGGTACCGTTCCATGGGTAATTGAAGATTGGACAGATAGCTTAACGAATTTAATGATAAATGAAGATTGGGATAATGTTTGGCAAATAGCAGCAGAGTTAGGGCACTATGTAGCTGACTCGCATCAACCATTACATCTCACTTTAAACTATAATGGTCAATCTACTGATAATTATGGAATACACTCTCGCTATGAAACTCAAATGATTAACGAACATTTATCTGAATTACCTCTACCCGATTCTACCGGTTTGTATTGGGACTCGATTATTGATTCAACTTTTCGATATATATATGATATTTATCCTTTCGTAAACGATATTTTAATAGCAGATGATTTAGCATCAAGTGAGAGTCAAAATTATAATTCTACTTACTATGATATTCTTTGGGAAGAACTTGATACAATGACCATAAACTTAATACATAAAGCAATTATTGATTTATCATCAGTCTGGAAAACTGCGTGGATAAATGCCGGTAGTCCAACATTATTAATAGAAAATAATAAAAGTATTCCTGAAGCATATTTACTAGAACAAAATTATCCAAACCCTTTTAATCCTCAAACTAAAATAAGATATTTTTTACATAAAGATTCTTTTGTAAATATATTAATAAATGATCTTAATGGTATTCAAATAAAGTCTTACAATAGATCTTTTAAGTCTCAAGGAAATCACTTTGTGAATTGGGATTCTACTGATCAAAACGGAGAGTCTGTTTCATCCGGGCTTTATTTTTATACATTTGAAACAGATGATTTTAGAACCACAAAAAAAATGATTTTATTAAGATAACAGTATTGATATACTTTTTATGAAATATGCTAATAATCGAGGATCGTTAATAGAAGCAGAATTAAAAGCAAAAAATCTTTTCAATACGATATTAAAACGTAAACTTATTCAACCTGGGATTTCTGAGTCTGATTTAAGTTTACTAATTCATAAACTCGCTTTTGAAATGTATGGAATTAAAGAATATTGGCATAAACGTATTGTTCGATTTGGATCCAATACACTATTACCTTATAATGAAAACCCAGAAAATCTAAGATTAAAATTGGATGATATTTTATTTTTAGACTTTGGACCAATATTTAATAATTGGGAGGCTGACTTAGGCCGTACTTTTGTTTTAGGTACTGACCCCATAAAATTAAAATTATCAAGGGACGTAGAGAAGTCTTGGAAGATGGCTAAATCTTATTTTGATTCAAATTTAACTTTAACAGCTTCAAGCCTCTATCACTATGTAGTTAACTTAGCAAAAAAAAAATCTTGGGAATTCGGTAACGAACATTGTGGACATTTAATTGGTCATTTCCCACATGCAAAAATTTCAGGAGAAAAAATAAAAAGCTATATACATCCAGATAATCATACTCAGTTACGTGAGAAAGATGAGAATGGGTTTTACCGAGATTGGATTTTAGAAATTCATTTTGTTAATTATAAATTAAAAATTGGTGGATTTTATGAGCAATTACTTACCATTTAAAAAATATCCATTCATAGTGAAGAAGCTTCTTTTCAGTACTATTTTTTGCATAGGTTTAGAATTAGAGCTTAAAATATAGCCTAAAATAATAAAACTGGAAGCAGTAAGAAGATTAAGGGCTTTCCTAAGAAAAAAGCTCTTTTAAGAGATGTTTTTTATAACTATCAAGTTTTGTGTTTTAATTTTTTTTTTCTTCAAGAGTTCTTTTTTTTGATGAAGACCAAGAGCAGATCAAACATTTGCTAAGATCATGATTTCGAGCAGGGCAATGTTCGCGACCAAAAAAAATAATTTGTAAGTGTCGTTTATTCCAGGTCTCTTTTTTCCATAGTATTTTTAGATCTCTTTCGGTCATTTGAACATTCTTAGCTTTAGAAAGACCCCATCTTGATGCGAGTCGGTGTATATGAGTGTCTACTGGGAATGCAGGTATACCGTACCATTGAGCCATAACCACACTTGCCGTTTTATGCCCTACGCCAGCAAGACTTTCAAGGTATTCCCAATCTGGGCGAAGTCCACCATTCTCAAGTAATTGTAAAGCCATTTTTTTTAGATTTTTTGCTTTGGTTGGGGCTAAACCAATTTCTCTTATAGTTTTCTGAATAGTTTTCACTTCAAGTAATGCCATATCATTAGCAGTATCTGCGAGTTTAAATAGCGCTGGAGTTACCTGATTTACTTTTTTATCAGTAGTTTGAGCGGAAAGCATTACTGCTACAATTAAAGTGTATGCGCTATAATGATCTAATGGAATAGGAGTCTCAGGGTAAAGTTTATTTAATATAGAACTGATTTTTTCAGCTTTCTTATTTCGATTCATATTTTTTTTGATGTTAAAATATTCTAAATAAAGTTATAAAAATATTAAAGAAAAAAATAGTTATGAGGTCTTATGTTTGAATTGTTTAGTCGCTTTAACTGTATGTTAGAAATTATTTGATTTTTAAGTGAAATATTACCAATATTTATTATTGAAAATAAACTATTTAATACCTCAAACTACCTAAATAGGGTTCCTAATGAAAAAAATACTCAATATAATTAT
>Ga0308013_10001330_pt1 | contig 12237 bp, 7 predicted proteins | sample Neamet181_FD_203131 | JGI IMG/M metagenome (GOLD analysis project Ga0308013, IMG submission 203131) | Marine microbial communities from water near the shore, Antarctic Ocean - #181 | ecosystem: Environmental > Aquatic > Marine > Unclassified | place: Southern Ocean | collected 2014-07-25
GACTTAAGAGCTGTATTTTCAGTTCACAACGAACCTTTTCAAATCTGGGCCAGCAAAAAATCTAAAGTTAAAGATTTTAAAGGTCTTAAAGGCAAAACTGTTAACATAGGTAATCCTGGTTCTGGTCAAAGAGGAACTATGGAAGAACTTATGAAAGCAATGGGAGTTGATAATAGCTATTTTAAATCAACTACAGAACTAACTTCTTCTGAACAAGTAAAAGCTTTATGTGATGGTAAAATAGATGCATTCGGATATTCAGTAGGATTTCCAAATGGAGCTATGGAACAAGCAGCTACTTGCGGAGCAAAAGCTAGCCCAATAAATCTAACAGGTTCTCAAGTTAAAGGATTAATTAGCGGAGCTGACTATTATGCAAAAGCTGTAATTCCTAAAGGAACTTATTCAAATCAGAAAAAAGACGCTACAACTTTTGGTGTAAAAGCTACAGTTGTAACAAGTGCTGCTGTTTCTGATGAACTTGTTTATTTAGTAACAAAAGCTGTGATGGAAAACTTTGATGATTTCAAAGCCCAACATCCTGCGTTTGGATTTTTGGAAAAGAAAAATATGATTAAAGACGGTTTATCTGCTCCATTACACCCAGGTGCAATCAAGTACTACAAAGAAGTCGGCTTGATGTAATCTAAGTAATAATTTAAATATAAAAGGCCCAAATTACTTTGGGCCTTTTTTTTTATAATAAGTTACCTTTCTTCAAAATGAATAAAAATTTAAAAGGCAATATTAAAGATAGAATTTACGAAGATCTATCGCCTACTAGAAACCTTACCGGTATTCATTTAAAAATTGTCTCTTCGATAGCAATAATCTGGACTTTGTTTCAACTTTGGTATGCATCACCGTTTCCTTTCTGGTTTGATTTTGGAATGTTTAAAGGCTTACCCGCTAGAGCCATACACTTAGGATTTGCTTTAACACTGGTATTTTTAATATATCCTTTTTCTAAAGGAAAAAAAATTTCAATAATTGATATTGTAATTAGCTTGGTAGGGGCTTTTTGCTGTCTCTATATTTATTTTTTTTACGATCAGTTAATTGATAGAGGGGGCATTCTATTAAAATATAGTATTGGGCAATTTATAGTACCAGTTGAGATAATCATTGGAATGATTGGAATTGTAATTTTACTAGAAGCAACAAGAAGAGCTATAGGCATGCCTCTAGTTATCATTGCTGTTTGTTTTTTATTATTTTCTTATTTCGGAAGATACGCCCCAGATATTATATCTCATGGAGGTCTTTCTTTAAAAAGATTAGTTGGTTTCCAATGGTTTGACCAAGAAGCTATATTTGGAATACCCATTGGTGTTTCAGTTGATTTTATCTTTCTTTTTGTTCTATTTGGAGCACTTCTAGAAAAAGCAGGTGGTGGAAAATATTTCTTAGATTTAGCTTTTGCAATGGTGGGAAAAATGCGGGGCGGCCCAGCTAAAGCTGCAATCCTCGGCTCAGGAATGACAGGTTTGATATCAGGCTCTTCAATAGCAAACACCGTAACAACTGGAACATTTACAATTCCAATTATGAAAAAATCAGGTTTTTCAAAAGAAAAAGCAGGAGCCATTGAGGTGTCTGCGTCTGTAAACGGACAGATTATGCCACCTGTTATGGGTGCTGCTGCATTTGTAATGGCAAGTTTTATTGGTGTTACATATTTTGAAATAGTTAAACACGCATTTTTGCCTGCAATAATATCTTATTTGGCTCTTTTTTATATTTCACATCTGGAAGCTTTAAAACTTGGTTTAAAAGGAATGGATGATAGCGACGTTCCAAATTTAAAAAAAACTTTTTTTTCAGGTCTTCATTTTTTAATCCCAATATTTGTTTTAATTTATTTGTTAGTATTCGTAAGATTTACTGCCTCGTACTCTATATTTTACGCAACAATTTCTTTGTTAATAGTTAATCTGGTAAGCAGATTAGTAAAAGAATCTAATTTCATAAATGCATTCAAAATTTGGTTTAACGAAACGATAGTAGGATTTGAAAAGGGTGCGTTAAACATGGTTGGTGTGGGTATTGCTATTGCGACAGCTGGTGTAATAGTTGGCGCAGTTGGTTCCACAGGTTTGAGCACTAATTTAATTATAGTTATTGAAAGTATTGCTAAAGATAACGTTATAATTTTATTATTTTTAACAATAATTCTGTGTTTATTACTCGGAATGGGCCTTCCCACAACAGCAAACTATGTTGTTGTAGCATCTTTAATGGCAACAGTTTTAGTAGATGTAGGCAACGCGTCTGGTTATATATTTCCACTTATAGCGGTACATTTATTTGTATTTTACTATGGTTTAATGGCAGATGTCACACCTCCTGTAGGTTTAGCATCTTATGCTGCAGCTGCGATTTCAGGTGGAGACCCACTTAGAACGGGTGTTCAAGCATTTTGGTATAGTTTAAGAACTGGAATACTCCCAATAGTTTTTTTGTTTAATCACGAGTTACTTTTAATCGGAATAGAAAATATCTGGCATGGCTTAACAGTTATAGTTACATCTTTAGTAGGAATATTAGTATTCACCTCCGCAACTCAAGGATGGTTTGTAAATAAATTAAGATGGTATGAAATAATTGTTTTTTTATTTATTTCACTATCACTTTTAGCTCCTGAAGCAGTTCTTAATAAATTTTATCCCAAATTCGAACAACAACAATTATCCGTTAAAAAGATTGAACCACTTTCACTTGATATAAATCGTGAAGTACACATCAAAGTAACCCGACCATCAGAATATGGAGATAGGTATAAATTGTTTGTAATTAATAAAAAAAGCTTTAATCAAAATTTTACAGTTAAAGACTACGGAATAAATTTAATAGAAAAAAATAGTAAAATAATTATTGCTAAAGTTACTTGGGATGGTCTAGCAAAAAAATCAGGAGTTAAAACTGGAGATATAATAAGTGATTTTAAAGTTGAAAATCTAGAAAGACCAAATAAAGCAATTGTATACCCGTTCTCATTCTTGCTTCTTTTTGGCTTTGGTTATTTAAATTATAAAAGAAAAGATAATTAAAAAGCTGTAATTAAAGTGTTAAAATTTGTATATTAAGCTATGTCAAATACAGTAGTAATAACATCAGCAACAAGAACAGCCGTTGGATCTCTTGGTAAATCGTTAAAAAATATACCTGCAAATGAATTGGGCTCTTCAGTAATCGTTGAATCTATCAAAAGATCAAAATTAAAGCCGATTGATGTTGATGAAGTTGTTATGGGTCAAGTTCTTACTGGTGGCACAGGCCAAAACCCCGCAAGGCAAGCTGCGGTTAACGCGGGTATTCCAAAAGAAAAGCCTGCCTATATTGTGAATCAGGTTTGTGGCTCAGGGATTAGATCTGTAGTTTCTGGCTTTCAAAGTATTTTATCTGCAGACTCAAACATAGTAATAGCGGGTGGGCAAGAAAACATGTCACTAGCACCACATGCAATTCATTTAAGAGATGGGAAGAAACTAGGAGATGCACAAATAATAGATACCATGATAAAGGACGGATTATGGGATGCTTTTAATGGTTATCATATGGGCATTACTGCTGAAAATGTTGCAACGAAATTTCAAGTGACAAGAGATCAACAAGATAAATTTGCTTTTAACTCTCAAGAAAAAGCTTTAAGAGCTCAAAAAGAAAATAAGTTTAACGATGAAATATCGAACTTTAAAATTAAATTAAAAAAAGCTGAAGTAGATTTCAATAAAGATGAACACCCAAGGGAAGGGATCAGTCTAGAAGCATTGACAAGATTAAAACCAGTTTTTCAAAAAGATGGAACTGTTACAGCAGGAAATGCCTCAGGTATAAATGATGGCGCCGCTGCAGTAACCTTAATGTCAAACAAAGAGGCAGACAAAAGAGGATTAGATAAACTGGTATCAATTAAATCCTGGGCAAGCTGCGGAGTAGATCCAGCTTTAATGGGAACTGGACCAATTCCTTCTGCTAAAAAAGCCTTAGATCTTGCCGGTTGGTCGATCAAAGACATAGATCTTTTTGAGGTCAACGAAGCATTTGCAGCCCAAAGTATTGCTGTTTTAAAAACACTTTCAATTCCGGAAGAAAAAGTAAATGTTAATGGTGGTGCTATCGCTTTAGGACATCCCATTGGTGCTTCTGGGACTAGAATACTTGTAACCTTAATACATGAAATGCTTAAAAGAGATGTTCATAAAGGTTTAGCAACATTATGTATCGGCGGTGGCATGGGCATTGCCATTTGCATTGAGAGATAAATTATTTCAATTCTTTTAAATCTTTAAAGAAATTTAAACTTTCAGGATTAGATATTGCTTCTAGGTTGTTAAGTTCTTCACCATTAATCACCTTTTTGACTGCAAGTTCTACAATTTTACCACTTTTAGTTCTTGGTATTTCTGGAACTTTTATAATAATTGAAGGCACATGCTTAGGGGAACAGTTTTTTTTAATTTTAGATTTAATTAATTTAATTTTTTCTTCATTTATTTTTTTATTATCTTTTGTTGTAATAAACAGGACTATTCTGACATCGTCATTATAATTTTGACCAACAACTAGTCCTTCTGTAATGAAATCAATATCTTCAACCTGCTGATAGATTTCAGATGTACCTATTCTAACACCTCCAGGATTTAGTGTAGCATCTGACCTCCCTCTTATAATAAATCCATTATTAGCAGTTCTTTCTATAAAATCTCCATGATGCCAAATATTATTGAACCTTGTAAAATATGCATTGTGATATTTTTTTCCATCATCGTCTCCCCAAAATTTAATTGGCATAGATGGAAAAGGTTGCTTGACTACTAACTCTCCTTTTTCGCCATCATTTGTACTTTTTCCATCATCTGTAAACACATCAACATCAATACCCAAGCTCTGACCTTGAATTTCACCTTTGTAAACAGCTGAATATAAATTACCTAAAACTAAACAGCCAACCATATCCGTACCACCAGCAATAGAAGATAAATGAACATCTTCTTTAATATTTTCATACACATATTTAAAACTTTCTTCTGCTAAAGGAGAACCGGTAGACGCAATGATTCTTAATGAGCTTAAATCTAAACCATCACTATTAAATCTTTCATTTTTGAGATGATCAATATATTTTGCACTTACACCAAATAAATTTATTTTTTTATTTTGACAGTGCTCTAAAAGAATATTTATTTTTGGATAAGTAGGAGCACCATCAAATAAAAAAATTGAAGACCCTGTTGCAAGAGCACCAACTAACCAATTCCACATCATCCAACCAGTTGTAGTGTAATAAAATAATTTATCATTGTCTTTAATATCACAATGAAGCATGAACTCTTTATTGTGTTCAATTAAAACGTTACCAGCTCCATGTGTAATACATTTAGGCTTACCAGTAGTACCGCTTGAATAAAGAATATAAATTGGATGATTAAATTCAAATCTCTCAAAAGTTTCATCAAAATTTGATTTGCTTAATGCATCTTCAAAATTTATAAAATCTTTTGTAACTACTTTTTCATTTTGATTGTAAGGAAAAACAATAACTTTTTTAACAGAAGTTATTTTATTTAATATGTCATCTACTTTTTTTAATATATTAATTTTTTTTCCATTATAAAAATAATAATCACTTATAATTAATACCTTAGGTTCAATTTGTTTAAATCTATCAATAACACCTTGTGTTCCAAAATCTGGAGAGCAAGATGACCAAATGATTCCATTTTTAGCGCACGCTAGGAAACTAACAACTGACTCAATTTTATTTGGGACATAAGCAGCTACACGATCCCCTTTTTTTAAATCTAGTGATTTTAAGTAGGAAGAAAATTTGCAGACTTTTTCGTATAGCTGTTTCCATGAAATATTTTCTTCAAAACCGCTTTCTGATAAAAAATTAATAGCAATTTCATTGCTTCTTTTTTTAAGAATATTCTCAGAATAGTTTATTTTTGAATCAGGAAAAAATTTAGTTCTGTTAAAAACCTTATCCTTTCTTATTACCTCTTTACCTTTGTCTCCAATTATTTTTGAATAATCCCAGAATTTTGACCAAAAAATTTCAGGGTTTAAAACGCTCCATTCCCATAATTTCTTAAAGTTATTATCGGATTTAAAATTAATATATTTAGTGAAATCTAATAATGTTGATTCCTTAATTTTTTGCTCAGAAGGTTTCCAAAGAATCTTTTTCATCTAATCTATATTTTTTGATCGTATTCTCCAACTTTGCCAGTTTTTTGTAGCAACAAATCAATGAATTTAAATATATTTTTCATTCTATCTTTTGAAGTTGGACTCTCAACAACAACTACTAACGATGGTTTATTTGATGACGCTCTAATTAACCCCCATGAACCATCGGGTAGCGAAAATCTTACCCCATTTATAGTTAAGATCTTCTCTATATGTAAACCATCAATTTTTATTTTATCTATTTTAATTTTTTCAATTTCCTTTATCAAAAGATCTACTATCTTATATTTTTCCTCATCTTTACAAAAAGGTGCCATAGTAGGAGTTTGAAATGTTTTTGGTAGTTGAGATATTACTTCATTCATTTTTTTATTTTGATTTTCAAGTAAATGACAAATTTGTATAGCTGAATTAATTCCATCATCATAACCGTAGCCGAGAGGCTTATTGAAAAAGAAATGCCCACTTTTTTCAAACCCGGCTAGAGCCTTTTCTACGTGTACTTTTCTTTTAATGTGTGAATGCCCAGTTTTCCAGTAAATTGTTTTACATTTGTTTTCTAAAAGAACTTTATCTTTTTCATACAAACCTGTTGATTTAACATCTACAATAAATTTAGATCCTTTATGTTTAGATGATAAATTTCGTGCAATTAACAAACCTATTTTATCTGAAAATATTTCTTCTCCAGTGTTGTCAACAACTCCCACACGATCACCATCTCCATCAAATCCGAAACCAATATCAGCCTTGTGCTCTTTTACTGTTTTTACAATCTCATGAAGCATTTTTAAATCTTCTGGATTAGGATTGTATTTAGGAAAGGACCAATCTAAGTTACAATCTAATTCTATTACTTCACAACCAATTCCTCTTAGTATCTCAGGAGCAAATGCACCAGCTGTTCCATTACCACAGGCAACTACTACTTTAACTTTTTTATTTAATTTATTTTTTGTGACTAAATCTTCAATATATTTTTTTTTAAAATTTTTAATTTTTTTTTCACTACCTGTACCTAATATAAATTTTTCATTTAAAGTTATGTCTTTTAATTCTTTCATTTCTTCAGGCGCGTGAGTTAATCCTTTTTTGATACCCATTTTCACACCCGTCCATCCATTTTCATTATGGCTTGCAGTTACCATCGCAATTCCATCTGCATTTAAATTAAATTGAGCAAAGTAAACAGTAGGCGAGAGTGCTAGACCAATATCTTCCACATGACATCCTGTTGATATTAATCCTTTTTTTAATGCCGCCTTAATCTCTTCACTATAGGATCTATAATCATGTCCTACTATAATTCTTGGATTAGACTTTTGGGTTCGATTAACTATTTGAGTTCCTAGACCTTTTCCAAGAGCTTCGATTCCATCAAGATCTATATCTTTTTTATATAGCCACCTTGCATCGTATTCTCTAAAACCATTTTGATTAATAAGCATGTTTTTAAGTGTTTTTACCTATTGTTTATCAACAAAACTTTCCACTTGAAAAAATAAATAAATGTTCGTATAATGTTCTATTGATGTTGTTTTCTCATAGTGTATAAAATCATAATGAACACAACATATAGTTGTTTTAACAAAAAACACACATAATTATGAATAAAAACGTATCTTTAGCCATAGAAAAAGCTGTCAGCTCTATAGAATCAAATAGCAGTAGAGAGATTAAGGACAATAGTCCAAAAAAACCAGACCTTTTTTCACTATCTGGTGACGCTGAACTTTTTCAAAATGATAAAGGAATAACCATTAAGATCGATAGGTCTAGAGATTCTAATTTAACTGATTTTGGTAGAGCAACATTAGATGACAGGTATTTAGGCCAAAGTGAATCTTATCAAGATTTATTTGCGCGTGTCGCAAGTACATACGCAGACAATAATTTACACGCTCAAAGACTTTATAATTATATAAGTAATTTATGGTTCATGCCAGCTACACCGGTTTTATCAAATGGTGGAACAGAAAGAGGTTTGCCTATTTCGTGTTTTCTAAACGAAGCAAGTGACAGCCTTAAAGGCATTACAGATTTATGGGCTGAAAACGTTTGGTTGGCCGCCAGAGGTGGTGGAATAGGTAGTTATTGGGGCAACTTAAGATCTATAGGAGAAAAAATTGGCAAAGTTGGAAAAACGTCCGGGATAATTCCTTTTATTAAAGTTATGGACTCTCTTACACTTGCAATAAGCCAAGGCTCTTTAAGAAGAGGTTCAGCAGCGTGCTATCTTCCAATTGACCATCCTGAAATTGAAGAGTTTATAGAAATGAGAAGACCAACAGGTGGAGACATCAACAGAAGATCTTTGAATTTACATCATGGCGTCTTAGTTAGCGACGATTTTATGAGAGCCGTTGAAACAGATGGTCAGTGGGCACTTAGAAGTCCTAACGATGGCACAGTTCAATCAACAATACCTGCTAGAAATTTATGGATTAGACTTTTAACAGCAAGAGTAGAAACTGGAGAACCATACATAGTTTATATAGATACTGTTAATAGACAAATACCTCAACACCACAAACTAGCTGGCTTAAAAGTTAAAACTTCAAATTTATGTAGCGAAATTACTTTACCAACAGGAATCGATAATGACGGAAAAGAAAGAACAGCAGTTTGCTGCCTGTCATCTTTAAATTTAGATACCTACGATGAATGGAAAGACAATGAACAGTTCGTTGAAGACGTAATGAGATTTTTAGACAATGTAATGACTGACTTTATCAACAAAGCCCCAGAGGAATTTGCAAATGCAAAATATTCTGCAATGAGAGAAAGAAGTGTTGGTCTTGGTGTTATGGGTTTACATTCTTATTTTCAACAAAAAGGAATTCCATTTGGATCAGTGATGAGTAAAGTTTGGAACAAAAAAGTTTTCAAAAATATTCAAGAAAAAGCTGATGCAGCTTCTATTATGTTGGCCGAGGAAAGAGGGGCCTGCCCAGACGCTGCAGAATATGGAATTAAAGAAAGATTTTCAAATAAAACTGCAATCGCACCCACTGCTTCAATCTCAATAATTTGTGGCGGTACATCCGCTGGTGTAGAACCGATATCGGGCAATAGCTATACACACAAAACTCTTTCGGGCTCATTCAACGTAAGGAATAAATACTTACAAAAAGTATTAGAAAAATACGAAAAGAATAATGAAGAAATATGGTCTAGCATAACAACAAATCAAGGTTCAGTGTCTCATTTAGATTTTTTAACTGAGGCAGAAAAAGAGACATTCAAAACAGCTTTTGAGATTGACCAAAGGTGGATTGTTGAACTCGGTGCTGATAGAACACCTCATATCTCTCAAGCTCAATCAATTAATGTCTTTGTACCAGCGGATATTCATAAAAAAGAATTGCATGATATTCACTTTCAGGCATGGAAAAAAGGATTAAAGAGTCTTTATTATTGTAGATCAAAATCAATTCAAAGAGCAGAAGACGTAACAGCCGGCTCTTCAACAGACGTTACAAAAAATGTTTACAAGAAAGATAAAGAACCAGAAAATAAAGATAACAATTATGAGGAGTGTTTGTCATGTCAGTAGCAGAAAAAATAATACCAGAAATAATTCAACCAAAAAAAATGGGATTGCTTGTAGAAAATCCAGTGTATAAACCATTTAGATATCCTTGGTGTTATGATGCTTGGCTTACCCAACAAAGAATACATTGGTTACCTGAAGAAGTTCCTTTAGGCGATGACGTGAGAGATTGGACAAAAAATATTACTGCAGCAGAAAAAAATCTTTTAACTCACATCTTTAGATTTTTTACTCAGGCCGATGTTGAAGTGAGTAATTGTTACTTAAGACACTACACTACTGTATTTAAGCCTACAGAAGTTTTAATGATGATGACAGCTTTTGCTTCTATGGAGACAGTTCATATTGCTGCTTACTCCCATTTATTAGACACAATCGGAATGCCAGAAACCGAATACTCAGCTTTTATGAAGTACAAAGAGATGAAAGATAAATACGATTACATGCAAGGCTTTGATGTTAAATCAAAACATAACATTGCAATGACAATGGCAGTTTTCTCAGCTTTCACTGAAGGACTTCAGCTTTTCGCAAGTTTCGCAATCTTATTAAACTTTCCAAGACACAACAAAATGAAAGGTATGGGTCAAATTGTTACCTGGTCTGTAAGAGATGAAACTTTGCATTGTAATTCCATGATTAGACTTTTCAAAGATTTTATTAAAGAAGAACCACAAATTTGGACAGACCAATTAAGAAAAGAAATTTACGATGCGTGTAGAACTATAATAAAACATGAAGATGCTTTTATTGATTTAGCTTTCCAGATGGGTCCTTTAGAAGGATTGAAAGCTAATGAAGTGAAAGACTACATAAGATTTATTGGTAACAGAAGATTAGAACAACTTGGCCTTAAACCAATTTATGATATTAAAAAAAATCCTCTGACATGGTTGGACACTATGCTTAATGGTGTGGAGCACATGAACTTTTTTGAAGGCAGAGCTACAGAGTATTCTAAAGCCTCAACAAAAGGTACTTGGTCAGAAGCTTTTTCTTAAGCCTTGAATTTTAAATTTCAAAAATACTGGCGTAAAACGGGATTGAATGAAGAGTGGGGAAATATTCTTCTAAAGATTATTTCTGAAAAAAAACCAAAACATTTTTTAGAAGTGGGAGTTTTTTGTGGTGTTACGTCTAGAAATGTTTGTGAATTACTAAATAGTATTCATTCAGGAAATTTTTCATATACAGGTTTTGATCTTTTTGGTGAAAAAATTGACCAAAAATTAAATGAAGTTGAACCTCAATACGTGAAAAATCAAAAGTTCTCTAATCCTTTTAAACACATTTACTACAATCTTTTGATAAAAGAAAATTTAAATTCAGTTGAAAGTGTTAAAAAATTTTTAAAGAAATTTAAAAATAATATTAATCTAATTAGTGGAGATACAAATAAAACTCTTAAACAGACCGATTTAAGCAGAATAGATTTTGCTTTTATAGATGGCGGTCATAGTTACGAGACAACATATAACGACCTTGATACGTTGTACTCTTCAATGAAGAACAGATCTAAAACTATAATTTGTGATGATTATATCGATGTCGCACATATTACAGAGGTCAAAAAAGCTGTTGATGATTTTGTAAAAGAAAAAAATCTAAATCTTGAAATAGTAAAAAGTAAATTCGCTTTAATTAAAACTTAATTTTATCTTTGGTTTAAAAGTAAAACTTCTCTGTGATCGCTACCTTTATATTTAGAAAGAGGTCTAATTAACTTATTAGAAGCATGTTGTTCCATAATATGCGCCGACCAACCTGTAATTCTTGCCATAACAAATATAGGTGTGAAAAAGTCAGTATCTATCCCCATCATATGGTACATCGGTCCACACGGGTAATCCACATTTGGGTGAATGTTTTTTTGTTTAAGCATTACCTTTTCTAAGATTTCATAAATTTCAGTAAATTTTTCTTTTTTCAAAAGGTTGGCTATTCTAAACAAGTAAGTCCTCATTGTTGGAACCCTTGAATCGCCACTTCTGTAAACTCTGTGTCCAAATCCCATAATTACTTTTTTATTTTTAATAGCATTATCAATCCATTTTTTGGCTTTTTCTGGTTTGCCAATTTCTTTCATCATGTGCATTACTGCTTCGTTGGCACCACCATGTAATGGACCTTTTAAACTTGCTATTGCACCTGTTATTGCTCCATGGATATCAGATAAACTACTTGTAATAGTTCTCGCTGTAAACGTTGAAACATTGAAACTATGTTCGGCATATAAAATCAATGACACGTCAAAAGCTTTAACTATTTCTCTGTCAGGAACCTTTCCGAACATCATTTTAAAAAAATTTTCTGAAAAAGATAGCTTTAAACTTGGTTTTATAACTTTTTTCCCTTTTCTTGACCTAAAGTATGCAGCAACTGCAGTTGGAGTTTTTGCAAAAATTCTCATCGCTTTTCTCATGTTTGCATTTGGAGAATTGTCACTTGTTTCTTTGTCTTCCAATCCCATTAAGCTTACAACAGTTCTT
>Ga0308013_10001333_pt1 | contig 12219 bp, 14 predicted proteins | sample Neamet181_FD_203131 | JGI IMG/M metagenome (GOLD analysis project Ga0308013, IMG submission 203131) | Marine microbial communities from water near the shore, Antarctic Ocean - #181 | ecosystem: Environmental > Aquatic > Marine > Unclassified | place: Southern Ocean | collected 2014-07-25
CAATTCATTCTCTTTAGTCCATTCTTCCACTACGTAATTAAGATATGTATCAACCTTATCAGTCATTTCTTCCTTAAAGGTATCTACTTCAGTGTCTTTAGTTGCAGTAGTCTCTTCAACAATACGTTCCACTTCTGAACGAATTTTTGATTTAACTGCTGCTTCAAATATTGTTGCAGCTTTTGCTTTGAACTCTTCTGAGAGGTCTTCACCGTCAACAAGTGCATCAACATCTTCTTTAACATTGATGTTTTTGATTTTTTCTTCGATTTCTGCTTTTGCATCTTCGAGTTTTTGTAACTCAGCAGAAGATTCAGCATTACCTGCTTCTTCCAATTTAGATGCGTGAGCAGCAAGCATCTCTTCAATATCACCTTTCTTCATCTTTGCGATATTTTCGATATGTTGTGCTTTAGTCATTTTTGGTGCCTCTTCAAGAACCTCGTCACCTTCTGGTTCGTGGGAAGCAGCAAGTTTCTGGCTTTCACCTGGCGTTGCTTCGCCTGAACTACCTTGTTTCATTTTTGGTTCCTGTTTTGCACCTTTATTCTGGGCGTCTTTTGTTGCAGATGCAGCTGCAGATGCTTTCTTACCAATCTCTTTTTCAGATCGATCTTCGTCAGCACCTTTTTCTACACTTGCTTCTGGTTTTGCACCGCCAAGGTCTTTGGCTTTCTCACCATCAACTGACTCTGCGTTATCTGCACCAGCACTTTTTGGTGCATTATTCTTAGCGGTGGAGACACTATCTCCAGCGTTATCAGAACCTAAACCTAAATCCTTTGCTTTACCTAGAGGTTTTTCTGATGCTTCCTCTAGTTCTGCAAGGACTTCCGCTTCAAGTTCCTCTATTGTTTGTTCTATCTCGGACATAGGATGTCTCCTTTTCATTGTAATATTTATTTATAAATTAGAGTCTTTTAAGAAACTTTGCAAACTCTAAAGCCTCTACTTTTGCGTTTCTATTTCGTTCTTTTACGTCAAATTGTTTCTTTAGTTCGACAAGATGTGATTCTACGAGTGCGCCATTGTTCCAAACCCACTCTTTTCCTTCCATAACACCCTCAACAAAGGCATTAGGTGCGGAAGGGTCAGCAACAATATCGGCAGCGGTAGCAAGGTAAAAATCATCTTTGACGTAATTTGCACCACCTTTTTGTTGTAAACTTCCCATCCCTCGACTCGATACACCTAATTTACATCCCTCATCCATAAGGGATTTCACAATTTCTCCCATAGGTGTAGACATTATCTTTGCCTCTCCTATGAAATTCTTTCCATCTCGCATTAAGCTTGTAGTTAGGTGTGAAACTCTTTCTAAATTTACTGTTGGGCCGTCTGGGTGTCCGAGCTCCCCATATGCCCTTTTTTCTTCTATAAAGTCTTTATTATACTTATTGACTTCTTTTTCAAGTACTTCCATTGGATATATACGTCCATTACGATTTTTAATATCTGCTTGTAGGAATATGCCACGAATTTTGTAATTCTTACCTCCGTTTTCTTTTGCTTCGGTAATATATTCTACTTCTTCAACGGCTTCTGAAAATAATTTTATTGATTCCATGTCATTAATCCCATACTTCGTATTTAATTGGTTGTTTTTTCTTAGCGATAAAATTAAAATCTCTTATATGATGCTTTCGTCTATTTACTCCATCTTGAGGAAATCCTACACCCATCAATAATACTGGTTTTTCTTTTAAAACTGCAGCTTCTTGTATTGCATCAACATCCATACACTGACAACATCCTGTCCTATATCCTAACAAAGATGCAGTAAGATTTAGATAACCAGCTGCAATTCCTACTGCAATATTTTTATCTCTAGTTAATTCTTCTTTATCCCACTTATCTAATTTACCATTCATAAGATAATTTCTAGTTGCTTCGTTTCTATGTATATCATCTTTAAGATCATCAAAGTAGTTATAATCCTCAAAAATAACTAATAGATTAGCAAGTACTTGGGGATTAGTTTCTGTATCTCTTTTTCTTTTTTCTCCCAAAATTCCATTTTCTTCTGGAGAATACTTTGCACCTGATCTTCCTTTAAACGTACTAAAACCATGAGTAAGTTCATGTATCTCTTCTATGACTTCACGATCTTGTATAAAATGAACTTTATAAAATGCAATATTTTGTTTACTAGGGCAATTAGTTATTGCATGAAGCATTGTATTAATATCTTCTTTAGGTATCTGCTTACTCAAATCCCAATTTCTTTGGGTATGTTGACTTCGAATAATAGATTTCTCTATTTCTTTATGAGTATGTGTTTCCATGCTTCCCACTATCCCTAACTTATGTTATCAAAACCTGATACTTTTTTCATTTTTAAAATAATAGTACCTACACATGCACTATCATTTTCGATGTAGATATCACCAGTAATACCACTACCAGCATTATTTGCTAGTGAAGGTAAAGATTGTCCACTACCGTTGTAAGCACCATTACCATTTAGTGTAAGTGCAGTTACGTTTGTTGTAGCGTCCCATTCAATCTCTGTCACTGAACTAACCGTCCACTGACAAGCAACGATAGATACTCTAGGAGCAGTGGCAGCACCAGCAACTTCCGAAAGGTCTACTACCTTTAAGGCAGTTCCATTTGTTCCAGAAATTGTGTGCTTTGTCACAAGTTCAAAGTCTGAATCTACTAATGTCTGTGTTACAATGGCCATTATCTACTCCCTTAGATTGATAACATTTCTTTTTCAAAATAATTCATCAAATCCCTCTCAGGAACTTTAAATTTTTTTGAAACATTTTTAATTGTTTTTTCGAAACTATTTAGGAAATCTGAGGGTTTAGAATCCATAATTTTAAAAATATCATCTACAGCGTTACGCATTTTAGGTGATAATTTCTTATATTGCTTAGATTTCCTATGCTCATCCTTCTCTACTACAGTAGATTCATATATATTATTGAACTCAATCATCATCTTCCACAGCCTGTGGTAGTGTACTGACAAAAGTTTTTGCGTATTCTCTACGTTTTACCTCTAAAGTTTCGCCAACTTTGTCGGAAACTGCATCTTTAAATGCTTGTTGTCCAATAATATTATCTCCTGCCACAACGGCATCTACAAATTCTCTACTCATTTTTTCTTTCCTTCCACTGATTTATTATTCTGGCGGTACTTCTTCTTCCCCCTCTGGAGGAATACCTAATGCCATTTTTGCTCTATCGCCAGCCTGCATCTCAGGATCAATTGGCATACCATCTGGCCCAGTTGGGATTCTTTGTATACCATCTCCACCTGGCGGTAGAATAATTCCACCATCCATAGGATCGGTTTCTGTCTCTTTCTTAATCTGATCACGCATTTGTTGAATATCAGAATCATTCATATGTAGTACTTTTTTCAATACATATTCTTTACTGAAGAATGTACCAATATAAGCTTCAATAGTACCTAATTGGTTAAGTCTTTCTTCAAGCAACTCTGATTCTTTAAGAGCGGCAAAGTGACCGTCTTCTAAGAAATCATATGAAATGTGTTCTTGTATTGATGGCCAATCTTCAACGGCAATGACACCTTTAAGGAGTAATTGGGTTTTGAGAACGTCTGTGAATAAGGGAGTGAACTTCTTACGAATCCGCTGAACGAACTTTGTAAACTTGAGTTCATCTCTTGTAATTTCTGTAGATCGACCCAAAGAGAATCCTGATTCAGATTCGAGTCGTGAAATCGGCACGTTAAGTGAACGGTATAATTTTCTTTGAAAGTAGTTAATGTCATCAATCTCTCCAAGATTAGAACCGCCTGGCAAAGTTGTAATTTCTGTACCTCTACCACCTTCACGCCGTGGCAACCAGAAATCCTCAAGCATAGACATATGATTACGATCATCACGGATTTCTCCAGTAGATGCATCATATACCATTTTGTTACGATAACGATTCATAACGTCTTTAAGATACTGTTCTGCTTTAACCTTTGGTAGATTACCAACGTCAATATAGAAGATACGTCTTTCAGGCGCACGTGAGATACGATAGATAACTAATGAATCTTCGATCATACGTAATTGATTAACAGGTTTGATTGCCTTATGTAAATAAGACATTACCATACCAGTATTTTGATTAATTATTCCAGAAGGTACATATGTAATAGTATCTGGTGCAATTTTAACACCCTGATTTGCACCTGATCCTGTCATACCAGCACTCTGAATACCTTTATCATTATATACAAAATAATCATTTACTTTCTTGATCATTTCAATACCAGTTTTAGGATCTACCTTTTTATCATTCTCTCTTACTTTTTTAATCTTTGTAGCTTCAAGATAACGTAATTCAGAAATACCTTTACGTGGATTCTTTGTGTCAATAATCTTTTGATAATACAATCGACCATCTACATACCAACGTCTAAAAATGTCATGACCTTTTACATTAAAGTCAAGCAATCTTAGAACTTCTTCAAATTCTTCTCGAATTTTACGTTTAATTTTGTCTGAAAATGGTACTCTGTCTAAAGAAATTTGTACAGGAATATCTTCTTGATTTGCAACGATACCCTCATTAACGATATCTTCAATCGCAGTATCGCACTCCGATTGTTGAGAAATATCTCTATATCTTTTAATGAGGTCAACGTCAGATTTTTCTCTACCATCAGTATCTAATACCTGACCAAAGAAACCTCCACCCGCTACTTCAATAGAACCATCATCAGGAGCGGGACTAGCGAAACTTTTTTCGTTAGTCCCCAACTCCTTTTGTGCTCTTTTTATACTAAAACCGAATAGTTCCGCCATTCTATTAATCTCCTACGTTCTATTTAGTAGGGTCAAAATTAGAAGTTTACGCCTGAAGCTTCAAAATGTTGATACCTCCAAGTAACTTCGAAGGTTTCTATATCAGCTGCAGCGGTATTTGCCAGATCAATTTGAGTTATAGAAGTTGGCCAGGCACTTCTGAAAATATAACTTTTCAGAATTGTATCATCCCTATCCAATTGGTCTACTGTCAAATCGGTCTGATAATCAGCGGGTGCAATAACACCAGTATTATTTGCTAAATCATTGATACCGTTAGACCACCGTTCCATAGCGTTACGGATCATAAAGTCTGTATCGTTATAGAATGTGGTTGTCCATGCTGTTTCAAATTCACGATCTCCAGCAATGTAAATACTACGCCCTCGAAAGGGAATTGCAATTTCTGCCAAAGTCATGCCAGGAAGATTAGACGCTGTTACAAGATATGAAGCTCTACGAACATCAAGACCTGTTGCAATGCCTGGAGGAGGAGTAATAGTAACCCTGTATTGGTTTGCTCTCGCACCACCCCCGATTAAGTTAGCTTTAAAATCATCTATATTTGCCATTTTTTATTACCCCCATTGTCCAATGACTTCGTTAAATGCGACACCAGTTCGCACCGCAACAAAGTTTAGGGTAATGAAGTTGATGGAACGAGCTGGTTTAATGTATATATCACCTATAAACTCGTTACGATCAATGACTTCACCCGTATTATTTGTAGAATCACAGACCACCTTAAAGTCAAAGATTCCTCGTCTGCCTTGTACATCTCTCAAGAAAGGTTCAACCATGTTCCTAAATGAAGCCCTTGTAAATTCATCGTTGAATTCGAAGAGTTGATACTTAGAAGCAGTAGCGATAGCTTTTTCAAGAACCAAGAACAATCTTCGCACGTTAATACGATCAAATGCACTAGGTTTGGAAAGAGCAGTTTTATCACCAAAGAGAATTACACCTTGGCCTGGGAAATTCGTAACAGGGTTAACCCTAGAACGATACAACTGATCTCTCTCACTATTTTTAGGATTGTAAGAAAGTTTAATTGCACCACGAACATTTCCACGATTGTAACCAGCAGGGGAATACCAAGGGTCAGCAACTTTATCTGTATTTGCACAAAGACCAGCAGTATCTCCATTCATTGGAACGTATCGATATGTATCATTATACTTGTCATACATGTATTTGTAACCACTATCGTACACTATGTAAGAGGACGATGGCAGTAGATCAAATCCAGAAAGAACATTCGCAGTTTGCGTGATAGAGGAAGAAACACCAACTGTAGCGGCACGATATGGAGAGATAAATCCTACACAATCTTTACGTAATTCGCAAAGATCGGTAATCATTGTACCATGTGTGTCCATTCCAGCCGCAGTATTAGCAACACCAGAAGATGGCCCTGAAAGTACGAGGTTGATATCGATAGTTTCTGTATCAGCAAACACATCATAAGCAATTTTAAGTTCGCCGTTACTTACTGCATAATCGTCTGTTCCACCAGTAAGAGTTGCGATATCGACTGTATTTACAGCAGTATATACTGTGGTAGTATCTGTACCCCAGTTAGTACCAGCGGCAAGATGATCACCCCAATAGATGTATTCAGAACCTCTAAAGATTAGATCAACATAGTAGTTACCACCACCTTGAGCATTCTTTGCAACAGGGTTTTTTGAAACATTACCCCATCTTTCGATTACAGCATTTGTTGCTTGACCAGCAACATCATAATCGTAACCTGTGATATCTCCAGTGGTATCATACACTACAATGTGCATTTCATCATTACCACCACGAGCATTTTCAGTTGCCCATGCAGATGTGCCAGGCGCACCGTCAAAGAGGTTATAAAAACCCCAACGTCTACGAATAAACGAATTGTCTGGGATATCCGCCTGTAAACCAGCACCGTTTGGATCACCAGCAAGTCTAATTGTTAGATCATTACTTGAGATTGAAACAATTTGGTATTCATTACCTTCATCACCAGCAAGAAAAGTCATAGCTGTTCCAGTAGTGGTTGAAGAGAAGGAAATTAAATCACCCACGTTAAATGCATAACCAGATGAATCTGCGTCATCAACAGCAACCACTGTGTCACCAGCAGATTCTGCCGCAGCAGTTAAGTTATTAGTTCCTAAATCTTGGGAATATGCAGTTGCAGAAGGACAAATCTGGACACCGATTGAGTTACCCCAAGTTCCAGCACTTCTTGCATACCAATCATTAGAAGTAACCTGTCCATCTCCTGTTTCTGACCAGTAGGCATCTAGGTAATGATCATCATCACGAACTAAGACACCTGATGCTTGACCGGCATTTAAGTGTCCTGATGTTGGGCGAACAACTTTTAGTTGATCGGAATATTGTAGAAAGTTTGCAGCAGTAAACCACCACTCAAAATTACTTGAGTTTGGTTTACCGAAAATTGACAATAAATCCTGCTCACTTCCTATAGTGACTATGCTTCCAGATGGACCTTTTTGTGCAGGCATTGCAATTGCACCAACTGTGGTGGCAACTGATGGGATAATACCTGTAAGGTCAATCTCTCGTACATGTACGCCAGGAGAGGAAAGAAAAGACATTTTTGACTCCTAAGTTTGAAATATCATTGTTATTAAGAATATTTATAAAAAAAAGAATTGCAATAACATGTTTTTAGATGTGTTATAACATATAAGTGTTATATATAATAGTATGGTCAATTCACATTATGAGAAGTATAAGGATACGATTAAAAAGGTTGCACGTAGAAACTACCGTAAACGTATTGTTATTCTTAATGAATATTTAGCCGATAAACACTGTAAGCATTGTGGTGAAGCAGAAACAGTGTGTCTGAAATTTTATCCTCACAACTCTGAAATACGAAAACTAACTAAAAGAGTAGGAACTAGTGACGAAAGTAGACAGGAAGTATTCCAACTTATAGGAGAATCTATCACTGTATGTTCTAATTGCTGGATTAAACTCGACAATGATCTAATAGAATTCATTTAATATTACCAATCTGTTTCGTAATTTCTTACTATAGGACTCCACTTAGTACCATAATCATCTACCATCTCACCTATATTTTCATCCTCTAGTCCTGTAACGATAAAACCAAATGGCGCCATATCCTGTTCTAATGCGTCTTGTTGTTCCCTTATCATGGTTTTTCTAATGTCCATATCTGTTAGTTCTTTAAAATAGGTCTGGTCTGTTGCCCATGCAAATATAAACATACAAGCAACCAGATCATCATTTTGTCCATCATCTGCTTCAAAAGAACTACCTTTTATAATAAATGTAGAAAGTTCACCAATACAATCCAAATCAGGGATATAAAGTTTATCATCTTCTATTAACTGTTTTAGATTGGAACAACCTATTTTCTTTGTTGCTTTAGTAGTTCTCACACCTAATTGAGCTCTACCACCCGAAAATCCACCACCTAATACTTGTCCTGCCCGACCACGCATAGATGCCATAACTAGATTATCATACTCCATATCAAACTGCATAGTGTTTGCAACCTGTTCTCCAATATCGTTAACCTCTATTAATACAAATGCTTGATTGTAAGCACGAGCCGCATTGTATATTACTTGGGGGAATAGTAGAGGTTTTATTTCGTTATCTTTGTATTTTGCAACCACCCTGTAAGGAATCTGAGATATATCAAATACTACAAATGCAGAAAAATCTTTCTGTGTTCCTCTGGCAACATCAACCGTAATAAAATAATCTTTACCTTCTGTTGGGTTTTCATAGACATCTAAGCCTGCGTTAGACTTTAAAGGTGCATGATATGATAAAGTTCTAAGTTTTGCTGGACTAATTAGTGTATCAATAGAACCTAAAAACTCACACTCGAACTCTGTGTTAAACTGTGCTTCTGAGGTGTTTCGTATTGTTTCCTCTTTCCACGCCTGATCACGCCCTGGCACTTCACTCCAATGTACCTCAATAGGAACATAAGAACTTCTCTTCTCTTCTGCATCTTTCCACATCTTGTAAAACATATTCATACCATGTGGAGTAGAAACGATCATAACCTTTGATGTTTTACCAGAGGAGATGGTAGGATAGACAGAACTAAAGAATTGTTCAGCTACGTTACTAGGGACGTAAGCAAACTCATCAAGGAAAATAATATTATAAGAACCGCCACGCACCGCACTAGCAGAAGTAGAAGCCGCCAAAATCTTAGAACCATTTTCAAGTTCTAAACTCCCTTTGTTCCATGACATTACTCCTTGTTGCATCCAAGTAGGTAAATTTTCATAGGCAAGTTGCAAACGTGATAGTAAGTCACGAGCAACCGCAGCTTTGTTTGCAAGTATAGCGACATTCACAGAAGCATTAAATAATACATAATGTAGGAGGTAAGCAATAATAATAGTAGACTTGCCTGACTGTCTTGGTAGTTTACAAATAGTAAAACGATTATTATGAAACGTCCCTACCATATCTTTTTGAAAGTCATACATCTTAAAAGGTATAAGACCTTCATCTAGAGAAACAATCTTAATATAATTCTCTATAAAGTGTTGTGGATCATCCATGCATTTAGCAAATTCTGCAAGTTGATCTTTTGTCCATTCTTGGGTAACATTAACCTTTTTAAGATTAGGGTTGCCAAGATATACTGTATCATCAGTCATTAGTGTATAATAAAAAGTTTTGTCATATCAGGATTAACTAACTCTCTATTCCTTATATGTTCTTCTTCAATGTCTTGTTTAGCTTGACCATAATATTCTACACCATAGTGATGTCTGATCATCCACTCGTTTAGAGTTGTTTCTTCTTCCTCAAAAGTAATCTTGAATTTTCCTAGAATACGGCCGTATTTGCCCTTGTCATCTTTTTCAGTAATGAGTGTTTGAGTAGAACCTTCTGGTATCCACTTCTTAACTATTTCTTTCGCCATAAGACCATATTTTTTTTCTTCTAAGTCTCTTGTACGACTCTCAGGAGTATCGATACCATAAAAACGAATACGTTGTTTACGAAGCCACACACCGAATCCCATATCAATATCTACATCAGAAGTGTCGCCATCAATTACCCGTAGTATTACACATCTATATTCGTACATTACTTGCCTTTCAGCATCTTTTGTAGTTCAGCAGTACTCCCTACAAATAATGCGTTAGTTACATTTTTAGGTGCGTTGTTAGGAACATCTTTAAGTCTCTTCATCTTCTCTTGAAGATCACCTAGTTTTTCGGTAACTTCTGCGACTTGTTTGATAAGATTTCCAGCAACCTCATATCCTCTTGGATGTTCGCCTTCCTTTGCAATATGTAATATTCCATCAATTGCAACTGAACCTTTTTCAACCAAATTGTAAAATTGTTTTCTTTGATATTCATAATCTGCCTCTATGTCTATATCGGGAGTTACATGAGGTACAACAATTTCTTTTCCCATATTAATAATCTCACCAACGGTTTCTGATTCTACCTCAATAACACCTAATGCTTTATCTATTTTATCATTCATGTTATATATTTATATCCAAAAAATCTCTTGACATGTACTCCATAAGATTTTTTCTATTAACAATAATTCCATCTGATGTTATAGCCAACACATTATAATTTGTCGGTAAAGGTAGAATTATCTCTCTTTGTACATCAAAAGGCATATCAGTCTTTACCATAGTATATGCATAATCCTTATCCCATTCTGCAATGAAATCCCTAATAGCAATCTTAGTAGTCAAGAAATCTTCTGGTTTAGTCCAGTGATTTTTATGCCAAACTACATCACGATCAAAGTGTTGGTTGATTGCAAACTTTTCTATTTGTGGAGATAGGAAGAATGGTTGATAATTTTTTATATCAAAAGAACTTACTTCAATATTCTGCAAAAATCGAAATGATTGTGTAGTTAATGTATATCTTGTTATATCCCACCAACGGCTATGATGATATTCATACTCCGTTTCAAGAATAAATTTTTCTTCGTTAGTATTTCTACTGTGTGGATAACCTGTACCTCCAAATAACCTGTCTGCTTCACATCCAGTAGTAAAAAGATTAGTGTCTATATTTGCCATACCAAAAATATTACCCTCTGCAAATTCATAAGACAAATTTTCTACTGCTTTTGGATATATATTTACTGATGACTCATCACCCATTATTAATCTTAGTTGATCTTTTGGACAAACTTCTAAAAGAGCATAAAGTATAGCAGTGCTATCAATCCCACCAGAGTAAAAAATATCAATAACTTTACCCATGTCACGCATCTCTGTTGCACGATCCAACATAATATCTCTAAAGGAGGGAAGATTGTTGGTATATTCATACTCAACTACTGGGTAGAAGTCACTACTAGTTTTAAATAAGAACTGATCTTTTCCTAATTTATCATTCAGATACCAACTAGGAGGCCGGGTAAATTTATTTAAAGAGTGTACTTGTTCATGAAACTTAAAATCAAACTCAGATTTAAAATCATCATCAAAGGTTTCCCAATGTTCAAATTTTTGTAGGTTCCAAACATACTCTAACCAAGCATTTTTATAGTCACCACTAACGTAAACGAAACTTGACATTAAATTTATTAATCTGTACCAGAAGTATCTGGGGTTTCGTCTTTACCTGTTACTGGATTGTATTCTTTAGCATCTTCAAAAAATGAACTAGATTCATTAAAACCAAAATCATCATCTGCATCAGCTGTGCCTGGGTTTGGAGAAACAGTATATCTTTGTTGTCTTTTTGGTGACTTGTCAGGCATATCTGCATATTGATCTGCTTGGACAGTCTTAATAACCTTACTAGAAGTAACAGGGCCATAAAGATAAAATTTTGCAGTAAATGCAAGAGTGTAAATAATAGTTGTTCTGGAGGTAAAATCTCCCTCATATGTGTCTTCATAATTAACAGAATTTAATACTATAGGAACATCTCTTTTTATACCCATATCTGTATTATCATTAAGTGTCACTGTATAATCTGGTTGAAAGTAAGGAAGAATCTGTTCTACTATCTGCAACGCATCATCTGATTGTTTTGCCATAATGTACAAAGAAAATTCAATATTATACGGTACAGGCATATATTGAGTATCTAGTTGTGTTGATTTAGAACCTTTTACTTTTTTAAACTGTTGAACACGATTTAATTTTCTGCCAGGATCGTAAGACATTCCAGAAATTTCAAAACCTATACGTGGAAGAGTTACTGCAACCTGTTTAGTTAGGTCTGCATCTTCACGCAAACGTGCAAGAAATTTTTGTCTGGGGCCATATGCTAAAGGCACTTTCATTGATTGTGTTATTGAACCACTATTATCCTTACGAACTAAGTGAATGTCGTTAAACATACTTCCAAAAGCGACAACCACTTTTCGAATTGTTTCATGGTAAAATTGTTGTCCTAACATTATGAGCTCCCAGCGTCACCGAATGGATTTCTCTC
>Ga0308013_10001334_pt1 | contig 12214 bp, 7 predicted proteins | sample Neamet181_FD_203131 | JGI IMG/M metagenome (GOLD analysis project Ga0308013, IMG submission 203131) | Marine microbial communities from water near the shore, Antarctic Ocean - #181 | ecosystem: Environmental > Aquatic > Marine > Unclassified | place: Southern Ocean | collected 2014-07-25
CCCACCTCCCTCCACCCACTCCACTACCATCCCCACCAATTCCCTGTAATACATGCGAAATTGTCCCCGCCGTCTCCGCATATCCGTGACGGAAAACCATTCCATCCGCGCCTTTTCAAACAGTCCTTTGGTGGCACGCGTATCCAACGAACTCCGCTCAAAGAAATCGCTGATCCGATTGTAATGGGTTGCAAGCATCGGATCGTACGGTACCCTGACCAAGAACACCGTGTACTGACGGGAAGCGTTGGTGAAGGTGCGTACCAACCCTTTGGTAAACAACTGACGGTACGTTGCGAACGTTCCAAACACCCCAGATGATTCCTCGTACCATTCTCGCAGAGCAATCACGCGATCCGTCTCCTTCCCCTCAGCCCCGCCCCCGAAATCCGCCCATCCTGGGGTATCATTCGATGCCTGCTCTTTCCCGAATAGAAACATTGGTTTCCCTCGAACAATCGCATACGGCAAAACTCCCGCACCCATCAATACATTGTATGGGTATAAAATTTATCTCTTCGCAATATACTGTGTCCATATCCATGAATCGTTTCCGAAAACTTCTCAATGAATACACTGATGATACAGAACCCATTCATTACCTGTTATCCGCTGGGGTAATCGCGGTGAAATTGGTGACAAATGTACCGCGTACCATTGAATACATTGCGGACGATATCGCACACAATACAGTGGGGGATCATATTGGCAACAGTGTAAAGTTGGATAAGACCGCCGACCTGACATTTCACAAAGATGAGGAGTTCGCGGATGATCGGATGTCGAACAGTATGATGATTTGGTCGTCTTTCCCACCTGAAATATCCGTTGATGTGGTACGAGAAACATGCGAGTCTGTTTCCAACGATTGTTTCGGGGTCGCGGGGAAGGTGGTGGTGTGGGGTGGGTCACCACCGCCCATCACTCCCCGCCAACATATGATTGACTGTTCCCAAAAAACCCAGGCACAAGTGATGGGAACCAACCCATGCGTCTTCCACGTATTCCCCAACGAGGGGAAAGTGATGTGCTACGCCGACCACTATTACGCAGATGGGAAATTTGTGTTTGAATTATCGTCGCGATTCATCTCGTTATATATGGGGCGTGAAACCACATATGCGAAATTCTTGCCGTACACGTACATTCCCGTGATAAGCGATGCGAAGATGGTGAAACGATGGGGAGAACTCATCGAATCCTACGTCCGCTACCCCACCCAGAATACCATGTCATGTACCGCTCGCATCCAAAGAATATTGATGAAACCCCTTATATCATTGAAACCGGGTCGCTGGACGAATTATGCTCGGGCTCTGTACCCCCTGTTTAAAGTAAGTGACCGTGAATATTTCCAAGTGGGACTAACTGTGGGTTTGGATGTTCCGCGATTCTATACAAACAATCGGGTGGGGACTGTACTGTTCATATTACATCGTCCCGATATGAACGCGCCGTATGAGGAGGCGATTCACACGATGGCCGTGGCAATTGAACGTGATGTCACTGCAAACAAACTCGATGCCTTTCTATCATATGATATGGCAGCATCATTCGATACCCACTTGATTCGTAAATTGGGGTTCCGATTCAGATCATCAGTCGATGTAGTGTTATCCCCCTTCCATTATGTGGTGGATGGGGATGAGCCGATCACCGACCAATCCCGCGAATATTTGTTAGATACATGGGGGTGTTTCGGGGGAGCGATGGATTTTCCCTATATTTACGCAGCCATCACATCATGTCGAGATATAACGTCGGGTGTGTACCAAACCAACGTTCCCGATATTCATTTGGAACAGATGGATGGATTGGTTGGTACTGCGTTGGGCGATATTATTGAGTTCACGGTATAATATGACACACAACACCACATAGAGTTGTCTGTCATATTATGGTATAATGACGATGTTACGAGTGTTGTTAGGGTCACGGGGTCGTATTTCCCATGGCATCCGCCACGCCCCCCTCCATACCATCGGTATCCCCCGAGAATCCTTCCCAGGCGAACGGAGGGTGGCAATGAGTCCCGAGATGACAAAGCGACTCGTAGCCAAGGGGTTCGCGGTGAATGTTGAGTGCGGTGCAGGGATCGGGTCCCAGTGGGCGGACACCACATACGAGTCCATGGGAGCAACTATTGTGTCGCCCAAAGAGGTGTGGCGGGCCGATACAGTGGTGAAGATCCGTCCTCCGTCGCATGTGGAATTGGATACTGTGGGCGACCGAGCCATCGTATCCCAATTCAATCCCGCGGGGAATGATAGTTTAATGTGTCAGGCGGAGAAACAGGGGGCGACTGTCGTTGCAATGGACTGTATTCCTCGAACCATTTCCCGAGGACAGACGTACGATACATTGTCGTCACAGGCAAATTTGGCCGGGTACCGTGCGATGGTGGAGGCAACCCACGAGTTCGGGCGCCTCCTGGCGGGCCAAATGACCGCCGCGGGAAAGACCCCTCCTGCCCGAGTATTGGTGGTGGGTACGGGAGTCGCGGGATTGGCGGCTATCCAAACGGCCCGTAACGCCGGGGCGGTGGTACGCGCATTTGATGTGCGACCTGTCACAAAAGAGCAGGTGGAATCGATGGGCGCAAAGTTCATAGAGTTGGATGGAGCGGCGGATGGGAGTGGATCGGGTGGGTATGCGAAGGAGATGGATGCGGACTGGCACGCGCGAGCGGCGGAAATGTTTTCCCGTGAATCCCGGGAGGCGGATATCATAATCACCACGGCGTTGATTCCCAATCGTCCTGCGCCCCGGATGATAACCAGCGCAATGGTGGCGGAGATGCGTGCCGGGTCTATCATTGTGGATTTAGCGGCGGAGAATGGCGGGAATGTGGAGACTACCACGAAGAACCAGCGCGTGGAAACGGAGAACGGAGTGGTATGTTTGGGGTACACGGATATGCCATCCCGCCTTCCCCAGACCGCATCGGCACTGTACGCCAACAACGTTGGGCGATTCATCGAATCCATTTCCACCAACGGAGAGATAGATTACGGGACGGACGATGATGTGTTGCGGGCGATGAAAGTGGTGGATGGTGGTGAAGTGTTATGGCCCAAATGTGTGGAGGATGTGGAGGATGTGGCGGCGATGTCTGTGGTGGTGGCACCCGTGGCACCCAGTGGAAGGGATTCTCGCCCCAAGACCCCCCTGGATAAGGATATCACGGGTAGGGCGACTCCAAGCGCAATTGGGTGGGCGACCGCCGTGGGAGTGGGGACGTTGGGACTGGGTGCGATCTCTCCAGGCCCAGCATTCACCTCATCGGTTGGTACTTTTGCGCTGTCAAATATGTTGGGAGTGGCATCGGTCGCGAATGTCTCCCACTCCCTTCATTCGCCCCTGATGGCGGTCACCAATGCAATCAGTGGAATCACTGCGGTGGGTGGGATTCATCTGTTGACATCGGATCAACCACTAGTGTGGGGTCTGGGTGCGGCGGCGACCACACTTTCGGCAGTGAACATTGCTGGCGGATTTATTACCGCCGATAAGATGATTGCGATGTTTGATGAGAAGAAGAGTTCGGGTGGCGATACTTCCACCACCGACTCATACACCAAACAAATCATACCCATCGCCGCCAGCGGTCTCATGTGGGGCGGATTACACGCCACGGGATTCGCGGGTCCCGAGATGGCACCGATGGCGGAGATTCTCGCGGGTACACTGTGTATTGGGGGAATTGCCGGGTTGGCTTCTAAGGATACGGCAAAGATGGGAGCGATGGCGGGAAAGGCGGGGATAGGATTGGCCCTGCTATCTACAACCCCTGCATCGGTGGCTCTCCCCGCCGCGGCATTGGTGGGTGTGGGTGGAGCGGTGGGATACGGAGTGGGTAAAAAGATTTCGCCCATGTCCCTGCCTCAGGCGGTGGCGGGATTTCACGTATTGGTGGGATTGGCTGCGACAGCGGGATCCGTGGGTATGTTCATGGGAACACCCGCGGCCGAAATGACCCCCCTGATTGCCAGCAGTTCCTTCTTGGCGGCGACCATTGGATCCATCACCACCACCGGATCCCTGATTGCCTTTGGGAAATTGGATGGGCGGATGGATAGTACCGCGACGAACCTTCCGGGACGCGACATGATAAACATTGGATTGGGTGGAGCAACGGTCGCGGCTGCCGGCATGTTCCTCCACGACCCCAGTATCGGCCCCCTTCTCGTGGGAGCCACCACTTCATCGGCGCTGGGACTTCACATGACCGCATCCATCGGAGGAGCGGACCTGCCCGTGGTCATCACCCTCCTCAATTCCTATTCGGGATGGGCGCTGGCGGCCGAGGGATTCTTGCTGGAACGACCGGTTCTCACTACCGTGGGGGCCCTGATTGGATGCAGTGGCGCATCACTGACGAAAATCATGTGCGATTCCATGAACCGCGACCTCCCATCGGTGATCCTGGGCGGGTTTGGAAACACCGCCACTGCCACCACCACGCACACACCCACGGGTGAATCCACTGAAATTTCCGTGGAGGATACATTGGAAGTGTTGCGCGATGCCGAGTCGGTGGTGATCACTCCCGGGTACGGATTGGCAGTGGCTCAGGGCCAGTACCCGCTGGCAGAATTGGTTTCCAAATTGCAGGCAATGGGAAAGAGGGTTCGGTTCGGAATCCATCCCGTGGCGGGTCGCATGCCTGGTCAACTGAATGTCCTGCTCGCGGAAGCCAATGTCCCCTACGATATCGTGGAGGAAATGGAGGAGATCAATGACGATTTCGCCAGCACGGATGTGGTGTTGGTGATTGGATCCAGTGATACAGTGAATCCCTTGGCGGAGGAGCCCGATACGCCCATCAGCGGAATGCCCGTGTTGAAAGTCTGGAATGCGAAACATGTGATTGTCATGAAACGGACGATGGGGGGCGGATATTCGGGGGTTCCCAACCCACTCTTTACCAAGGATAACACCGATATGTTGATTGGTGATGCCAAGGATACGTGTGCGGCATTGGCTGGGAAATTGTAATGTGAAATCAATACCATACGTAAAATCGTACATGTTCAACAAATTCGCCCTATATGATAAGTTGATGTCACTACTTATCATTGGTTGTAGCGTAGGCATTCCCTGTCTCGCATTTCTCTCTTGCATACCATTCTATTTGGTCGCCAGATCCTTTGACAGAAGTGAAATGGTGGATTTGGTCACCACTTCCCGGACCCGACCTTTGGTCATTGCATTCTACGGGCACACATCTTTCTTGGATACGATTTTCGGGATATGGCAAAACTCTAGACTCCCCACTCCCACACGAATGTTGATGAAATTTCCATATCCCACACTTCTTCCCAAATGGATCCACCGCCAAATAGTGATGATCGATCCGGATAAATCCAACACGGGTTCTATTCTCTCTTATGGAGACGATGTGGTGCTGAGTATGTGGATCGAGGGCGCGCGGAACAGAATGCAGTGCGTCCACAGCGGGTTCGTCCACATCGCCACATCATTGAATGCCGACCTTGCCCTGTGCTACATTGATTGGGATGCGTGGCGGTATCGGGTGAAAGTGTTGCCTGTCAGCACTTACTCACGGGAGACAGTGCTGGAGGAGTTCACGGAATTTATTGGCGACGATCGGTGTGCGGTGTACCCTGGGTCATGCAGCGAGATGCGGTTCAAATGTGCGGTGGATGATGCGGTGGTGTCAGTGGACAACACTTCGACGTATGGAAGTTTCGTGTGATGTGTGTTTGTGAAAAATACACATCATTTATTTTACCATACCAATGTATGACGCCCGACCATACTAAACAGTACACGGTTTGTGGAAACACTCATATGTTGATCGGCGACCAATATAAATCATATGATGTGGACTCATACTTAACACCCACCACATTATCCCGATTCGATACATTGCTTGAATTGTTACACACGTTTATTGATGTGATGGATCAGTTGAATATGCAAGACCATTGGTGTATTAAATCGGGGACATTGTTGGGATATGTGCGCCACAACGGATTCCTTCCACACGACGATGATATTGATATATTGATTGATGAATATGCGATGAACGCATTGATTGAAAATCAACAAATCATGTATGATCGATTCGTCAACTGCCGCCCATTGATAACTACAATTGGTCTCAAAATTTATAGTGGAGATATATTTATGGATGTGTTTGTATACACGAAAAACAAATATGGATATTATACTCCGAAATCAATCAATTGTCAGCAATTATTCCCATCTCTGTACTTTCACGAATCGGTTCTATTTCCAATACAAACAATCTCAAATGGGTTTGAGGGAATCAGTGTAAATATCCCAAATAATCCCGTACATATGTTGGAAACGAATTATTCGCCCGGGGTGGTGGATTCGATTGTCGTGTACGAAACACATACAAATGTGGTAGTTGATGTGTTGTCAAAAATAATGAGACCGTACGAAACAATTATAATGAACCCGCGGTTCGAACCAATTGTAACTTTTTGTATGGATATGTATACAACGGGAAATTCTCGAATAAATCGGTTTTCTAAAAAACGGCCCGTTACACGATGTAATATCACAATCGGATGCTTTGATGTGTTACATCGCGGCCACGAAGAATTGTTCACTATAATGAGAAACAGCGATGTTGATAATGGGTACGAATCGCCCGATAAATTCTTTGATGTCTCTCAAAAACCATTCACCATTGCATTCGTCCACGATAACGAATCCATGTTGAAAAATAAGGGGGTGGTGGCAGAGGATTCGCACGAACGACGACTGGAGAATGTGCGGAAATACGTGGATCACGCGATTCCCGTGTACACCACAGACCCGTCTGCCGCACTGAGGGAATTCATATCCACAAACATCCACTCGTTACAGTTCACATACATTCGGGGGAACGATTGGGCCGATTTCCCTGGAAAATCTGTATTGGAAGAATTTCAGATTCCCGTCCGATTCAAACCGTACAATGACACGATATCCTCCACGAAAATCCGCAACCAATTGCGCGGATAAATTGACCATTCATCGAACATTCATCGAACATTCATCGAACATTCGGGCAATCGGCCGTTAACAACCCATGGTAAATTTTGATATATCGTAAACACTAGAATTCGATGATGTGGTCACATGACCATCCACCATACAAACGTAAAATGGAACTTTCGAACACGTGTTGTGAACTACTATATTGGAACGTTCAGATGACAACATTGATGTGAATATAACATCTACATTAACATTCAACCCATTGGTCAGGTGTTTAACAGTGCCAACCGATACATCACAACCAATCAATTGTTTAGCCAAATCAATCCCTTGATACATATCATTCATCACCAACGCAGTACCGAAACACGCGGTCAATGACCGATTTATAGTATCCACCGATGTATCATGACGGTCAATTTGTATAATAACTGCACTGAATGTATTGAACACATCCCTATCATCCTCCAATAGACAGGTTACCGCGGTCTTCAACCTGGTGATGGATTCCGGTAAATTTTCAAACAATTTCCCTATATAATCACTCAATGCTTGTACGGCGAATGGAACCCCTGCTTGTTTCGACCGTTGTTTTATGTCGGGTATGTCAATTGGGTAGGTGAGATATTTCGTAGCACGATTCGATGGGTTGCGTTCATGTGATACGTGTGATGGGATACATAATCGGGGAAGTTCCGGAACCAATCTCGTCACTGAAACAGCCCGTTCCAACATATTCGTTCGAATCTTTTTATATTCGGGTATAGGGATTCCACTTATCAGACACATTCCAATGTGAGCGGAAACCCCATCCAACACCGAATGATCCCACGCAACCACCAATGCGGGCGATTTCCTAGATAACACAACATGCCATGGCATCGCATGATACCCCGCATCAAATGAATCAAAGTACATCTTATCCTGATCGGTTTCGTCCGACATGTATATGAACGATTCAAAATCAATCGTTTCTTGGTACGTATATGTGTTGTTGGGTCCATATGCGACATAAAATACTCCACCATGATCTCTTGTCACATTTTTACGCAAATTGGCACGCACTAACATATGAAATTCCTCTGGTGAATATTCGGGCATGATATTGTATCCGGACATCCGTGGAGTATTCAAGTAATGCGCGTCTTTCCAGATGAACGGTTTGTATGTCATTTACATATTGTATGGAGAAATACTGCACGTGCACACAAAAATAATGATATATGCGAAGTATCGTGTAAAATTGATAAGACCCTTGCATTGTATGTGATGTGTACACACACGCACTTACATACATACAATGACCAGTAACATTAGTACCACTGACATGAACCACGGTTTCCCCTTTACACTGAGTGGCTTCCAGCGGGAGGCAATCCAGGGTATCCTCTCACACCGCGATGTGCTGGTATCGGCACCCACGGGGTCGGGAAAAACCCTGCCCGCCGAATTCGCCATCCGCCATTTCACGTCCATGGGGAAAAAGGTGCTGTACACCACGCCCATCAAATCCCTCTCCAACCAAAAGTACCACGATTTCACCACTGAATGGGCGGGGACGGATGTGAGTGTGGGTTTGGTGACGGGGGATATCCAAATGAATCCCGGGGGCGATGTGGTGGTGCTGACCACGGAGATTCTCAGGAATACACTCGTATCGGGCGTTACAGAGGGGCGTTCCTCCCCAGGCGTTACGCCGCCGACCACAACTAGCGATATTGAAGACGCGACTTCAAGCGCAATTGGTGCGACCCCAAGCGGAATTGGTGGCCTATTCCAAATCAACATGGACGATGTCGCCTGTGTGGTGTTTGACGAATTCCATTATATTTGCGATAAATATCGAGGACATGTTTGGGAGGAGTGTGTGATGGCAGTTCCACCCCATGTATGTCTGGTGATGTTGTCGGCAACTCTATCCCGACGTGAGGAATTATGTGATTGGATTGGTAGGGCGCGTCTGGGCGTTACGCCGCCCACCACAACTAGTGATATGTTAGATATTTCGTCTAACGATTCGCCGTTGCCGGGGGAGTTTGAGGGGGGCACCGCCCCCCTCTTGTGTACGAGCACCCACCGCCACGTCCCCCTGTACCATTCCGTGTGGCTGTCGGGACCCCGCAACATTGCCAAGACGGAGAAGGATAAAGAAAAGATTAAAGCGTACGATGCGGTGGCGAACCGCGCGATACCCATTTGCGATACCACGACAAATACATTCGATGCCCCCACCCATAGCACAGTGAACCGCGTGAAGCAGTATCTGATGAAGACCCACAACAATCCCCGCCCCGCCCAAGTCTTGAACGATGTGGTGCGCCACCTTCGGGACAAGCAGTTGACCCCGGCAATCATCTTTGTGTTATCCCGCACCAAATTGGAAATGTACGCACAGCAAATTACGGTGCCATTGGTGGATACGGATCATGATATCACCGCCGAGTACGCGGGAACTGTCCGCCGTAAATGCGAGCAGATCCTTCGTGCAAAAATCGGGAACTGGCAGGAGTATCAGTCGTTGCCGGAATTCCTGATGGTGGTGGGATTGTTGGAGAAAGGGATTGGAATCCACCACGCGGGAATGTTGCCATTACTCCGTGAGATGGTGGAGATGCTGTTCGTCCAGAAACTCATTAAAGTCTTGTTCGCCACGGAAACGTTTGCGGTGGGCCTCAACATGCCAACCAAGACCACAGTGTTCACGAGCCTCAAGAAATTCGACGGAACGACGAACCGATGGCTGGAGTCGGCCGAGTACACGCAGATGGCGGGGCGGGCGGGAAGGAGGGGGATCGATACGGAGGGACATGCGATCATATGCGCGAACATGTTTGAGCCGCCCGATGCAGAGATAATGCGGGATATTGTTGCCGGAAGCCCGAGATCCGTTGTATCGCGACTGAAACTCTCGTACGCAATGGTGTTGGAGAATGATACGGAACGGGTGATTGCGCGGTCCATGCTCAGTGATGAGATTGATATGGAATTGCGGGGCATGGATACACAGTTGGACAAATTGAATCAGGAAATGATGTATGAGATGGCCGTGACCAACCCCACCGACACGAATATCCCCCCCAATGTACTTGAATCATACGAGGTGGCGGTGGGACGATTACTCAATGTATCGGGAAACCAAGCGAAGAAAGTCAAGCGCGATATCACGCGAATGAAGGCGGAGTACCCAGCGATAAGCGAATTGGCGGGCCGCGATTTCATTAGGCGCGAAATCCAAAACAAGATTGATGTGTTGAGTGGAAGTCGTCGGTCCACTGCCCGATATATTGACGATTCATTGGATTGCGTGAGGACGATTCTGTACGAGGCCGGATTCCTTGAGGGGAGTCCCTCCCCTCACACTCCCCCGGGCGCGATATCGCCAGATATTGGGAATGTGGTGGGCCACGTTACGGACATTGCATGTTGTGGTGGGTGGCGTAACGCCCGGTGCATGGCCAGCCTCATTCGCGAATCCCACCCATTGGCGTTCGTCGATACGTACATGAAATACAATGGGTTCCGTGCGATGGACGGACGTGCCATCACGATATTCCTCTGTGCGTTCATAGAAATTCGCGGGGCCGACGACGAGACGGACCGCCCGTTTGAAATCACAACTGAATGTTCGGACGGATCCATGTTGGTCGGGGACGTGTCAACCACCGTTCCCAAGGAGGTTTACGAAGTGTGTGCCACCTACAAGAAACGGTGCGACCATTATGCGACCCAGGAAACGAAATACCAAATTGTGGTGCCCGACCATAAACGGTGTCGCGTAGGTCACATTGATTTGTTCGCGCGATGGTACGATGCTGATGATGAGAACATTGCAAAGCGGGTGTTGGCTGACGCATCGAGCAGGGGAATCTTCGTGGGCGATTTCGTTAAAGGAGTGATGAGTGTGGTGGCGCTGGCGCGTGAGGTGGAGATGGTATGTGATTTGGACGCCAATTTGGAGACGAAATCGCACATGTGTGCGGTGGGAGACCATATGTTGAAGTTCATTGCCACGAATCAGTCGCTGTACGTATAGTTAGGGGGAGTGCCTCCCCCTACGACCCCCTGCTACATAAAAACCCAGTGAATATATTTTTACACATTTGGGATTTGTGCTTATATAGTAGCGTCGGGAGCAACAGTTTCAATCCAAATATCAGTTTGGTCGGGGTCGGCCCAGAGATACAAGTCCTCGTTACTTACTATTTTATACATGTGTGTGTCTGTCATATTTGATAGTTTGTTAAAAATAGTGGCGCCTGCAAAATCTGTATTGGTTACCACACTACCACTGTCCCATACGCTGGTGGGGATGGCGTATATTGGTGCGGTGTCAGTTATTTGAATACCACTTACAGGCCAACTATTGTGGTAAATATGGTAATGGTGTATGGGCGTGTTGCTCTCAGGGGGGTATGGTTCGGCTCGCATACGTGTTCCGGGCTCAAGATCTGGGATAGTCATATCCGGTGTACCAGTGTAATGGTACAAAAAGTATTCTGTATTTCTAAAGTAAAATTTGTATTTTGTGTTGTGACTAAGTCCCTGGTAATTATTATAAAAACGTTGTAACTGGTCGCGAATCGCGTCGGTTACGTCATCAGAATTGAATAATATATGTAGATGGGACGATGATAAGTCATGTGTTCCCAACCGGAGAGTTAATTCTTCGCCATTTTGATTTATAGTGCAGTTGGCACTCCTTTGTCCGTCAGAGTCTTCGCCGTATGCCTGCATGATTGTTAAATATCTCCGAACGTCATAATTCCATAACCATGATAAGTTAAAATGAATACTGAACGGCATCCCGAATCTAGATAAGGAACCAACTTCGGGTAGGTCGTACTTCAGTTTGATATTATCGGGCAAGCGAATGTTTTTCAATTCTCCGTAATACATGATTGCATTATTCAAATAATCGTCGAATTTATATTCCTCTCCATTTGGGTACACACAATGCAATGTGATTGACTTGTTGGCGGTTACATCGTCGACAACGATCGCTATTAGTTCTATCACGTGGTTGTTTGATAGGACAATCCAGCAATTGAAGTACTGGGGGTCGGAAAGCGATACTATATCACCACCAATGTTTGTGATTTCACCAGTATTATGTTGGCGCCGTCGCAATCTCTTTCTCAATTCCTCGTAATTTTCCCTACACTGCAACCCAATTTTAGGAGTATAACTAATAGATTCGTACGCAAACATCAACCTGAATTTCGACAGTGTTCTGTAG
>Ga0308013_10001350_pt1 | contig 12116 bp, 13 predicted proteins | sample Neamet181_FD_203131 | JGI IMG/M metagenome (GOLD analysis project Ga0308013, IMG submission 203131) | Marine microbial communities from water near the shore, Antarctic Ocean - #181 | ecosystem: Environmental > Aquatic > Marine > Unclassified | place: Southern Ocean | collected 2014-07-25
CTGCTGTAGCGCAGCCTATTAACAACATCCGATCTTTAAAATTAAGATGTAAAACGCGCGCAAAATTAGAGCTTAAAGAAGATGCGCTAGATGCTGCTGGTGCTTCCAAACCAATAGAACCACCAAACCCAGCAGTAAGTATTGAGGAGATAATAGAAGAAAACATATGATGTCTCTTCATGATGCCACTACGTTTGGCTATAGCATATAGGATTGTAGGGAACCCATTACTTTCGGGTTTTCTAACGATGTATTTATTCCAAAGTACAGTAGCCAAAATCCCTATTAAAGGGAGTATTAGTAAGGAGTAATTGTGCCAAGCTGTAGACTCTGAAGAGCGACGTAAAAAGTCTCCTAAACTGTGCGCTGTATTCTTTATGAAAGCGGCTATTAATCCAGAACCTACACCCACAATTAAGCTCATTAGCAAGATAAACTGCTTATGTGAGATGTGTTTTACTCTCCATATTAAGAAACGTTTTAAGAAGCTTTGTTTTGGCATTTAATTGCTAAAGATGTTGGTCTATTAAAGGTCTAATTCCGTCGTTAGATGGTCTTGGAGCACGTACATTAATGATATTCCCATTGCTATCGAATAGCATGAATCTAGGAATCCCATTGATTTTATAATCCTTCGCTATTTTACTCCATCCAGAAGCAAATAGCTGTACGCCACCCATTTCTTTTTCTACTAACATATTCTTCCAGGTATCGTAATCTTTTTCTTCATCTACAGAAACCGAAAGGAAAATTATGTTTTTTCCATGGTATTCTTTTTCTAGTTCTAGTAAATGTGGAATCTCTCTTTTACATGGTCCGCACCAAGTAGCCCATACATCAACATATACCAATGAGCCTACAAAGTCTGAGAGTGAAATACTATCGCCATTAACATTTGGATATGTAAAGTCGAATGCAGGTCTTCCAGTATTAAAAGTAGCCATTTCTATACGTAAATCGTTCAGTTCATTATATTTAATGCTGTCAGACTGTAAAGATTTGTATGCTTCCATAATCACGTCTCCATCTTCTAAAACTTCATTTTTAATAAAGTCTTTTAATAGATCATAAGCGATTTTGTCTTTGGTTGTTTGATTGTTAAACGTCCGAGCTATAAAATCGAAATTTGAAAGTAATTCATGGTCAAAATCCGTAGACACATTTGAGCTTACGTAAGTTTTAAGGAAGTTGTAAGAATTGTTGTCTTCCAAAAAACTAGGATCATTAATATCAATATCCTCCATAAACTTGAAGTAATTGACACTAAGTTCGATTTCCCCGTTTCCTAAATTCGTGTAGTATTTTTTATAACTGAGTTTTTTACTAGCCCACTGAAGTGAAATGACTCTTTTTTGTTCTGTTTTAAAAGCACATTCTCCAATTGAATCTAAGAGCCCATTCATTTGTGCACTTGCTTGGTCAACAGCAGTAAGAAAATCAGGTTCTTCTAAAGAATACAATTCTCTTAAGTCAAGATTATCTTCAAGTAGGTATTTTGCAGCTAGAAAACTTGAAGCTTTAGAACCCTTATATTTAATTGTTTCATCAAACTCTGAAGGATTTATATTCACCCTTATACTGTCGCCAGGCCTTACATACATAGCTGTACTTTCTTTGCCGTGTATAAAGTTCATGTAACTTGGTGCATCCAATTCGAATTCTATCTCAAATGTTGCTTCACTGTCTAATGAGTCAGTATAGCTAGTTCTGTAATCCTTTGAGCTAATCGAAGCCGTTTCGTCAAGCGGTTCTGTAATTGTACCAGTAATAATTACGGTATTGTTTACAGGGTCCTGACAGCTGAATAGTGCACATGCAGAGAGTGCGAGTACTAAGTTTTTCATAAGGTGCTTATTTCGATTTAAATTTAAACCATTTTAGGCATTCAAAAAATTACTGTTTTTTATGCTTGCTACTATGTTTATTGGTGGCAATTATAAACGACAAATTTTAAATCTTGACTTACAATATCTACTTTGTGGAATAATTTATAAAGGTGCGTCTTAGAGTTCAAGTGATTACTCGTTACCATTTGGAAAGAGCCTCCTTTTTTAAGTACTCTTTTAACTTCTTTAAATAAGTCTAAAGCCACCTCAATGTTTGTTTCGTGTTCGAAGTGAAAAGGAGGATTAGAAATTATTAAGTCGAAAGAATGATCTTCAAAGTCAGCCAAACAATCGTTGTAATGGAAGTGTATTTTTTCTCCTTCAATATTCATTTTAGAGGATTCAAGAGCAAGTAAAGAGTCATCTAAAAGGTGAATCTCTGTTAGTGGCTTTTCCTCTTGTATAGCATAAGCAAGAATTCCATTTCCAGAACCTAAATCTAAAATCTTATTATGGTCTAATCTCACGTCCATGTTCTCAATAAAAAACTGAGTTGCATGGTCAATATTTTTTGCTGAAAAGACACCGTAATGTTGTTTGAAAACTTTGTTACCCGAAAATTCAATTTCAGTTATTAAGTTTTCTTTTTCAACTACTTTTTTACCTTTTAGAATAAGTATACGAGACTTTTTCCAAGCTTTAGACTGACTACAATCTTCAAAGTATTCTGCTGCTATAGATAAGTATTGTTTTGAAAAATACTTAGTCATAAATCCACAAATAACCTGTCCGTTTTCGGAAAGGGCTCCATGTGCTTGCGCTAATTGAAGTCTAAATAAATCTAGAGATTTAGGAATCTTAATAAGTGCTAAATCATATTGGTCAGATAATTCACCGATAGAGCTATTTGTAGGAAGCTCTATTTTTAGTTCGTTGTCTTCGAAGTTAATTTGAAAAGCTTTTTCTTGGCTCTTAAAATCGATGATTGCAGTTGGCTTATTTTCTGAAAGGATCGTGCTTAAAAATCCAAACCTATCGTTGTAGATTACCGCTTTTTCACAAGCTATTTTCTCTTCCTCTAAGTAGTTTAAGATATGCTCGTCTGCAGCACTCCACGCTTGCAACGATTTATTGTCTGTTGTTGGGTAACGGTCAATAGTGAACGTTTTTTCTTGGTAGGTATATTTCATCTCTTAAAGTTCAAATGCTGTTTTTACTATGCTTACAAAATCTAATTTTTCCCAAGGGAAGGTTTCAATTTCTTTTACTATTTCTTTTCCACCGCCTATTTCAAAACGCACGGTTTTCTTTTCTGATTTTCTTCCCATATGTCCATATGCGGCAGTTTCGCTGTAGATAGGATCTTTTAATTTAAATCGCTCCACTATTGCTGCAGGTCTCATATCGAATAATAGATCTACTTTTTCTGCTATTGCACTGTCGCTCATATTTACCTTTGATGTTCCGTAGGTATCTACAAAAATATTCATCGGTTTAGCTACTCCAATTGCATAAGCTACTTGTACTAATATTTGGTCTGATATACCAGCAGCAACAAGGTTTTTAGCAATATGACGTGTTGCGTAAGCTGCAGATCGGTCTACTTTAGATGGGTCTTTTCCCGAAAAAGCTCCACCACCGTGTGCACCTTTTCCACCGTAAGTATCTACAATAATTTTACGACCTGTAAGTCCAGTATCTCCATGAGGTCCACCAATTACAAACTTCCCTGTTGGGTTTACATGGTAAGTGATTTTGTCATCAAAAAGAGCCACTATTTGGCTAGGTAGTTTTTTCTTAATACGCTCAACAAGTATCTGTTTTACGTCGTTTTTTATCTTATTCAACATTATTGATTCTTCATCAAAATCGTCGTGTTGGGTAGAAATTACGATTGTATCTATACGTTCTGGAACGTTATTATCGGAGTATTGAATTGTAACTTGAGACTTTGCATCAGGACGTAGGTAATGCATTTCTTTGTGATCCTCTCGTCTTATGACAGCAAGCTCTTGTAAGAGTAGATGAGACAGACTTAATGCTAAAGGCATGTAGTTCTCCGTTTCGTTGGTAGCATAGCCAAACATCATTCCTTGGTCTCCTGCACCTTGCTCATCGTGTAAGCCTTTACCTGCAACCACACCTTGGTTAATATCGTCTGATTGCTCGTGAACTGTAGAAATAATTCCACAGGATTCAGCATCAAATTTGTACTCCGATTTAGTATAACCAATTCTGCGAATTACATTACGCGCTTGTTTTTGTAAATCTACCCATGCTGTAGAGTTTACCTCACCACTAATTACCGTTAAACCTGTAGTAACAAGAGTTTCGCAAGCTACTTTAGATTCGGGGTCTTGTGCTAAAAAAGCATCAAGTATAGCATCAGAAATTTGATCGGCAACTTTATCTGGGTGTCCTTCAGAAACAGACTCAGATGTGAAAAAATAAGACATATTTAATTCTTTAAAAAGTGAATTTATAAATAGTCTGATTGGAGCTGTAGCGGTAGAATACTGCTTTAGCCTTTTTTATAGTGGTAGCAATCAGTCAAATTCATCCACTTAATGATGCAAAGATAGTAATTCGGATTGTTTAATTCGTAAGTCTTTGGAAAATATCTTCAAGCTTTTGTTCTTTCATATTCATCTGTAGAACAGAGCGGTTTTGTGCTACTGCAAAATCGAAAAGTTCAGTTCTTAAATCGTGTTTAGAATCGCTTGTTACTAGGAATTTATTCTCCCCCGTTTCTATAACTTCCAACACGTTTTTTATGTTTCGTAGTACTTCCCTTTCTACTACATCGTTAAATTCTATGCTAATTAAGTTCCTGTCACTACTTAATTCACGTAAATCTTTAATTTTTTTATTGGCTACAATTTCACCTTTATTTATGATAATAACTCTATCGCAAATAGCTTCTACTTCTTGCATTATATGTGTGGAAAGCATTACGGTTTTTTCTTTTCCAACTTCCTTTATCAACGCTCTAATTTCAACTAATTGATTAGGATCTAATCCTGTTGTGGGTTCGTCTAAAATTAAAACTTCAGGATCGTGTATTAATGCCTGCGCCAAACCTACCCGCTGTCTATAACCTTTAGATAGTGATCCAATAAGCTTGTGCTTTTCTTTTGAAAGCCCAGTTTTCACAATCATTAAATCTATGCGATCGTGACTTACACCATATATATCAGCAACAAATTCCAGATATTCACGCACGTACATATCTAGGTAGAGTGGATTGTGTTCGGGTAAGTATCCTATTTTGCTCTTTGCTTTAAGCGCGTTTTCTGAAACATCTAGTCCGCAAATCTCTGCACCTCCACTAGTTTGTGGGATGTATCCGGTAAGGATTTTCATCATGGTAGACTTCCCTGCTCCGTTAGGACCTAAAAAACCTACGATTTCACCCTTTTCAATTTCAAAAGACACATCATTAAGTGCTTTTTGATTTCCGTATACCTTACTTATTTTCTCTACTTTTATAGACATGGCACGAAGATAAGCCATTTTCACTTCTTAACTATTTGTAGTTAGTTCTATTTCTAATTATTAAAATTGAGCTGTTATGATTAATGTGTAGGTGTTGTTACTCATTTTTACGCTATTACTCACTAGCTTCGTTTACTTGCTATTCTTTATCTTCTATCTTTGATTTAAATGTAATTTTCTTCATTGAAGATTCATTTCTCGGGGGCGAGTAAATGCTGAAAAAGGAATCCATTTTGGATTCCTTTTTTTATGAATAATTTTTCAGCTTATTTTCGCCTAAACGATTCATTCTCAAATTCAAATCCTATCTTTGTCGCTATGCAAGGAATGGTCGTAAAATCTACTGGAAGTTGGTACTGGGTTCGCACACACGATGGCGAGTACCATGAATGTCGTATTCGTGGTAAATTCAGAATTCAAGGAATTAAAAGTACTAACCCTATTGCCGTTGGCGATAGTGTAGAGCTTTTACATGAGGGTGATGATTATATTATCACCGAAATCTATGATCGTAAAAACTATATTATTAGAAAGTCTGTAAACCTTTCTAAACAAGTGCATATTATTGCCTCTAATATCGATCAGGCTTTCTTGATCGTTACTTTAGCTTCGCCGTCTACTTCGGTTGGTTTTATAGATCGCTTTCTAGTTACCGCCGAGGCTTACCATATACCGACAATATTAGTCTTTAATAAGGTTGATTTATACGACGAGTTCGACCGTGAATACCACGATGAAATTGTAGCAATGTACACGCACGCAGGATACGAATGTATCGAGGCTTCTGCTTTAGAGCTTATAAATATTAATGCACTTACCACAAAGATGAAGGATAAGGTTACGCTTTTATCTGGACATTCTGGAGTAGGTAAATCTACCCTTGTAAACGTTATTGATCCCGATTTAGATCTTGCTACTCAGCAGGTTTCCGATGCACACCAAAAGGGAATGCACACGACAACATTTGCAGAAATGTTTGAACTTGATTTTGGAGGTTTTATTATAGATACTCCGGGAATAAAAGGTTTTGGCTTAGTTGAAATGGACGAGTCTGAACTCGCTGATTATTTCCCAGAGATGAGGCGTATAAAAGCCGGCTGTAAATTCCATAACTGTAAGCATGTAAATGAACCTAAATGTGCCGTTAAAGATGCTGTGGAGTCAGATGAGATTCATCCTGTTAGATACGATAGCTATTTGGCGATGTTAGAAGATGATGGCAACCAGTATCGAGAATTTAAATACCATAAATGAGAGTTGTTCTACAAAGGGTTTGCAATGCTTCAGTAAGTATTAATAAGGAACTTAGGGCTGAAATTAATCAGGGTTTAGTTGTTTTACTTGGGGTATGTCCTATGGACACTATTGAAGATGTAGATTGGCTATGTACGAAAATCTGTAACCTTCGAATTTTTTCCGATCATTTAGGGAAAATGAATCATTCCCTAGTTGATACAGATGGGGACTTGCTGTTGATAAGCCAGTTTACTTTATTTGCAAGTACCAAAAAAGGGAATAGACCTTCGTATTTAAATTCTGCCACTCCAGAAGTTGCTATTCCTCTTTACCAAGAATTTATTAAACGCTTAGAATTTAATTTGAATAAAAAGATCGCCACAGGAGTTTTTGGTGCCGATATGCAAGTGAGTTTAATAAACGACGGTCCTGTAACTATACAATTGGATTCTAAAAATAGAGTATAATGGAATTAAAAGAACTTCAAGCTAAAGTAGATAGTTGGATTAAGAAGTACGGAGTTCGCTATTTTAGTGAGTTAACAAATATGGCTATTCTTAGTGAAGAAGTTGGAGAGGTAGCTCGTATTATGTCCAGACGATTTGGTGAACAGTCCGAGAAAGAGTCCGATAAAAATAAGGACCTTGGCGATGAGTTGGCTGATGTTCTATTTGTGCTAACCTGTATAGCCAATCAAACGGGTGTTGACCTAGAGAAAGCTATGGAAAAGAATTTTGAAAAGAAAACAAAAAGAGATTCGCTAAGACATTTAGAGAACGACAAATTATAAGTTGTACTACAAGCAAAAAAAAAGGCTATTTCATAAGAAATAGCCTTTTTTATATTTAAGAGTAAAAATTACTCAGCGAAGGGAACAACGCTTACATAAGATCTATTATCTCTTTTTTTCTTGAATTGGATACTACCATCACATAATGCGAATAGTGTATGGTCTTTCCCCATACCCATATTTTCACCTGGATAATGTTTAGTACCTCTTTGTCTTACGATGATGTTACCAGCAATAGCTAATTGACCACCGAAAATTTTGATTCCTAGTCGTTTCGATTCCGATTCACGACCGTTTTTGGAACTACCGACACCTTTTTTGTGAGCCATGGTTCAAAGTTTTTTAGTTAGTTAATTAAGCTTCTGATGATTCAGCTTTAGGAGCGGCTTTTTTAGCTGCTGCCTTTTTAGTGATAGCTCCGATAGTAATCTGTGTTAGATACTGACGGTGACCATTCTTCACTGTATAGCCTTTTCTTCTTTTCTTTTTGAAGACAATTACTTTGTCTCCTTTTAGGTGGCTCTCAATTTTGGCTGAGACTTTTGCACCTTTTATAGCTGGGGCGCCAACTTCTACTTTACCACCATCCTCAATTAAAAGAACTCTATCGAAAGTAATTTTCGATCCTTCTTCTCCTTCAAGACGGTTGACAAAGATCCGTTGATCTTTTTCAACTTTGTATTGATGCCCTGCTATCTCTACAATTGCGTACATCTGCTATGTTTGGTTAATTAAAAATACTTATTTGGTCTGCAAAATTACATAATTTATTGGAACTACCAAAAACGATTATGCTCTTTTATTTACTAAGTACACTCCTCCTAGGATTATGGAGAACCCACCTATGTGGTGCATAGTTATTTGTTCCTGGTCTAGTAAGCCCCAAAGTATAGCCACTATTGGGATTATATAGGTGCAAGAAGTTGCAAATAATGCTCCGGTCATTTTGATTAATTTATTAAATACGATTACAGAAATGGCAGTTCCAATAATCGCTAAAATTGAAATATACCCCAAGCTAGCCCATGCTGTTGGATTCGTTTGCATAATTTCGATGAAATCTGTACTGAACAAATATACACCAGCCCAAGGCCCAATAAAAGTGAAGGCTACCGTTGTAATCTGTACAGCGTTTAGATCATGTAAATTCGCTTTTATAATATTGGTGCTCAACCCATAACATACAGTAGCCAATAAAACATAACAACTATATAGGAGTGTAGTCTCGTTAAATGCTTGAATATCTGGAAGCAATAAGTATATAGTACCTAGCATACCTATAGCTATACCTACATAGTTTATTAGGGTTACTTTTAGTTTGAAAAAAAACAGGCCTATAAAAAGGGTGCAAAGCGGGGTAAGAACATTTAAAATGCCCACAAGTCCAGAATCTAGAAATGTTTGCGATTTGGTAAACAAAAATGCCGGTAAGCCGTTACCGATTAATCCGGTAAGAAATAAAGGCCATAATTTGTTCTTTGGCACCGATTTATAGTGCTTTCTACCTAAAAAGGCTAAAAAGACAAAGGCTATAAAGAGTCGCAATGCGGCTACTTGTTCGAAGCTAAAAGTGTCTAATCCTCTTTTTATTAAAATAAAAGAGCTCCCCCATACTATAGACAATGTTACGAGTAATACCCAGTGTCCTAGGGTGGTGTCTATCTTTTTTAACATAGTTAAATTTGGTTAAACTCCTGTTAATAATGCCGTCAAAGGTACTTATTTACCTCGGTTATTAATCAGATTTTGTACATTCGCAGCACTAAACACTAAAAAACAAACGGATGAATAAATTGATGAAATTTAGTTTCGCTCTTTTAGCAGTTGTATTTTCTCTTGCATCGTGCTCAGAAACTACAGCTCAATCTAAAGAAGTAAGTCAAGAAGTAGTAGGAAACGCCAAAATGTCAATGAATATTGAAGGGATGACCTGTGCTATGGGTTGTGCTCGTGCAATAGAAGTTGAGTTAAATAATATCGATGGTGTAGAAGGTGCTAAAGTAGATTTTGAATCTGCTAATGCTACATTAACTTATAATGGGTCTCTTACTTCTGAGTCTTCTATTGTAGATTTCGTAAACAATTACAGAAATGGAACGTTTAAAGCTTCTGCAGTAGCAGCTAATAAATGTGGTGCTGAGTGTACTAAGCCTTGTTGTGATAAGTCGAAGAAAGCTTGTTCTGCTGAAGAAAAAGCAAAATGTGAATCTTCTAAAAAGTCATGCGATAAAGGATCTAAAGCTTGTTGTGCTACAGATAAGAAAGCCTGTTCTGCTGAAGAAAAAGCAAAATGCGAATCTTCTAAAAAGTCATGCGATAAAGGATCTAAAGCTTGTTGTGCTACAGATAAGAAAGCCTGTTCTGCCGAACAAAAAGCAAAATGCGAATCTTCTAAAAAGTCTTGTGATAAAGGATCTAAAGCTTGCTCTGCTGAACAAAAAGCAAAATGTGAATCTTCTAAAAAATCATGTGGTGAGAAATCTGGTAAAACATGTGGCTCTAAAACAGTGAAAAGTTCATGTGGTGCAGACTGCACTAAGCCTTGTTGTGCAAAAGCCGACGAAAAAAAATGTGGAACTGATTGTGCAAAGCCTTGTTGTGCTAAGTAAGCAGTTTCCTAATTTGATTATTAAAGCTCTATCCTATCGGATGGGGCTTTTTTTTGCTTAGAGTATACTGTAAATCAACTTCTATTTAAATTTTGCTTAGTATCTTTGCTGAAATAAATCTGATAATTATGTCATTTAAATCTTTTGCCCAACTCACCTTAGTAAGTATTTTTTTAATTATTGTTGCTGGATCTGTCGTTCGAATGACTGGCTCTGGTATGGGGTGTCCGGATTGGCCTAAATGTTTTGGTTTGGTTATTCCTCCAACTTCTGTTGCACAAATTGAGTGGCAGCCAGGCGGAACTTTTGTGCAAGGGCAAATGATTATTCACCAAGAAAAACTATGGTCTGCTACTGTAGGTTTTGTGAGTACAGAAACTTATAACTCATCTAACTGGACATTATACACAAAACATGATTATGCTGCTTTTAATCCAGCTCATACCTGGACGGAATACGTGAATAGGTTGATTGGTGCAATTTCTGGAATACTCACTTTTATTATGTTGTTGCTGTCTTTTAGGTATTGGCAGACTGCTCGAAAAATAGTTTACTTAAGTGCTTTGGTTGTTCTTCTGATGGGCTTTCAAGGCTGGTTAGGTGCTGTTGTGGTATATTCCGTTTTACAGCCCGTTCAAATTACTATCCACATGCTAATGGCTTTACTCATTGTAGCCATAATGATGTATTTAATTACCGAAATACCAAATAACTCAAAAAGTACTCATTTGCCTTACGATCATAGATTACGTAAAATGGTTCTTTTTGCCTTACGTATAACCGTTGCTCAGGTAATATTGGGTACTCAAGTTCGTCAATTGGTAGATGTAGTTTCGAAGAGTTTAGATTTCGGACAAAGAGATCTGTGGCTCGACTTAGTTGGGAATCCTTTTATAATTCATAGATCTGTAGCAATTATATTGGTAATTGTGAATGGTTTGCTATTTATTAGAAACTATAAATTTAATTTAGGTTTTACTTTACCTAAGTATATATTGGCTGTAATTTTTATTGTGGTATTCTCTGGAATTGTCCTTTCGTATATGGACATGATGGCTTTAATGCAACCCATACATATGGTTGCTGCCAGTGTGTTATTTACCTTACAGACAGCATTGTATTTTCAACTGCGGAAACTTAAGACCACTTAAGGCTTTCCATTAGAATTTGTAAATCTTCTTTGAGGTACTCTTTTACAGGTTGTAAAGAATCTGCATTCGGAATGGTGTTAAAATAGAGAGAACCTCTTAGGAAATGTTTGCTACTGTCCGTCGCAAAAAACTGCAAATTTGAAGCACTATTACCGTGTATATTATACAATACCCCATAGACTTTGTTTGCTTCATTTTTGTAAACAGTCTCAATTATGCCATCAGATTTGGCAGAATGATCATAGGCTAACTTATGACTTTCTTCAATAATTGTAGAAAGATTATTATTTAGCTTTTTGTAGGTTAAATACAAGGTTGCTTCATGTTCTGGATAGTATACATTATACCAACAGTCTGCTTTTCCCTGAATAAATTCAGCTTGCTTGTTACTTAAGAATTTGTAGTCACATGTATTGTCTAGTAATTGGTATTCGTGTTCTTGAAGATTTATCCGGAAGTAACCTAAAGGCTTAGGGCTGTAGTCTTCTGTGCACGCCGACAGTAAGAATATTGAAAGAATTAGTAAGTATTTAATCTTCATTGTATGTCTTCTAGTTGGGTGTGAATGTAGTTTTAATTCGAGTTACTCTTCTTTTATTTACTCCCTCAATAGTGAACAGATATTCATTAAATTTAATTTGTGTATTTTTTTCTGGAATGTTTCCAGTAAGCTCGAGTATAAACCCTGCTAAGCTGTCTGATTCCCCTTTGGCTTCTTCAAATTTCGCTCCATCAATATTAAGTATTCTATAGAAATCATTTAAGGCTGTTTTCCCTTCAAATACATAATTAGTATCATCTAGTTTAGAATAAACCAAATCGTCGTCGTCGAACTCGTCGCTTATATCTCCTACAATTTCTTCTATAATATCTTCTAGGCTTACAATTCCAGAAGTGCCCCCATATTCATCTACGACAATGGCTAAATGAATTTTTTTGGTTTGAAATTCTTTTAATAAGTCATCAATCTTCTTGTTCTCTGGCACGTAAAACACTTCTCTTAGAAGAG
>Ga0308013_10001351_pt1 | contig 12111 bp, 14 predicted proteins | sample Neamet181_FD_203131 | JGI IMG/M metagenome (GOLD analysis project Ga0308013, IMG submission 203131) | Marine microbial communities from water near the shore, Antarctic Ocean - #181 | ecosystem: Environmental > Aquatic > Marine > Unclassified | place: Southern Ocean | collected 2014-07-25
CTTTTAGCCTGTAATTGGCAAACAGATGAGATGGATATTGTTGCTAGGAAGTATTCTTTACTATTTTAAGAATGATTCATATCTAGATGAGTTTATCTCTTGATGAAGTCAAGCGTCTGTTAAGTACCAAACGTTGATATTGATCAACTCTTCCTGAGTCTTTTGCGTCATAATTCAGAACAGAGAATCTGTATGTATTTGTAGTTAAAAATGGCCAGATGCTATCTGTTATAAGGGGGAAACTGCTAAAATTAAATCCAAGAAAAGCCATTATTTATATTTACCTGCCTCAATTCTATTGAGTCATGGCAAGGTATACCTCAGCACATAATTTTGCATCAATTATGGCCCCATGCTTAATACGTTCGGAATTATCTACTTGATAACGATCGCAGACAGAATCAAGTTTATTACTTTTACCAGGGTGTAACTTCCTGGCAATTTTCAGTGTACAAGTAATTGAGCTGCAGTATTTTTCTAAGGACTGTAACCTTGCTAGTCGCAACTCATAATTAATAAATCTAACATCAAAAACAGCGTTATGCGCAATAAGCTCGGCCCCGGCAATAAACTTTAGTAACTCAGTAGAAATATCTAAAAATTTAGGCTTATTTTGAAGAAATTGGGTAGTTAATCCGTGAACTGCTAATGCCATGGGCTCACTTTCACGCTCAGGATTAAGATAACAGTGAAAACTATTTCCTGTTAATTTTCGATCAAGCATTTCTAAGGCGCCGATTTCTACAATACGATTCTCGCCTCCCATGCCTGTGGTCTCTGTATCGAGAAAAATTTGACGCATGAGCACTCCTAATTAATTTTTCTATGGCGCATTCTATCTTTTATTTTGCCTGCGGTATTCCCAAGGTTTAATAGGCTTACTATCAGCCCATAATCCTATTTTTGAGGCCCTAGCCTTATCCTGTATAGGATACAGGTTCCGATCCCTAACATACTTATCATATACCCATGCCATTCCACGCTTTACCTGTTCCTCGTTAGCATCAATCCCATCACAAATAACTCTTGCAACAGTTCGCCCGTATCGATCTTTTGTTTGTGGCTTAATTTTTGCTTTTTTCTGAAGACACATACCAGATAAGGACTGCATGGAGCGATTTCCAAAAGGCTGCCTCTTCTCAGGCGCGTCAATCTCAGAAAGCCTTATTTTCACCTGTTTACTGCCATTACATAGAACTGTAAGAGTGTCCCCGTCAGCTACACTAATAACTAAACACATCAGAATAGTAATCATTTGTTGCAATCCATTTTCAGTAGGCATTCACCCGTCATTATATCCATATAGCTTGCTGATATCCCCTGAATAATAGAAATCTAAATAGCCCCTTTTCAGTTTTTTTTACTAGTTTAATAGTTTCACCCTTACGATCCAACCTGTGCAACTGTTAATAATGATTTTCATCATCCGATGGTAAGAGTACTATTTGTGTAGAGTTATTTAAAAGGAGATTTAAATGAAAAAAATAATTTTATCTTTTTTATTACTGGTCGCATTTTCAAGCTCGAGTATTTCTGCAGAAAAAGGTTACAAGATGTGTAGTATTGCTGGCTATCTAGATGGAGCAAAAAAAGAATTTATGTATGGAGTAGCTATGCGCATTGTTATGGAGAAGAAATTGATGAATAAAGAAGGCACTAACGCAATAGACCCTATATGTGAGGCCTTATATGAGAAAGCTCAGGATACGGGAGTAGCTGACCTTAAAAGAGGAAAATATAACTTTAAATTCATTGATGAAGTTAAATTAGCAAGTGAGGTAAAAAATTTTTCTAATATGGTATATGACGTAATAATCTCTAATATTAATTGGGAAAAATGATATGTTATCGCAAGTAGTTTATTTGAGAGTATGAGTATATTACAGAGGAGTTATTATGATAAAAACCGCCGGCGAATTGATAGCTAAAGCTCAAACGATGATCAGCTGCCTTAATGTGTCATCCGCCAAGACGTTATATGAAGGCTCTAAAAGTATTATTATTGACGTAAGAGAACCTGAAGATGCAGCTAATTCCAAACTTAAGGACTCCATAAATATCCCCCGTGGCTTAATTGAAATGAAAATATCAAATCTTTGTCCTGAACCAGACACATTGATATTGCTCCACTGTGCCGGTGGTGGCCGTGCATCACTATCAGCTTTAACACTACAAGAAATGGGTTATACCAATGTCCACGCAATTACGGCAAAGTTTGAGGACATAAAAGATGCTTTAGGATAAACAAATAATAATTAGGCATTTAAATCTAGATTCGCAACAGAGGGACAAGAATTTCTTTAAATTAAGTTTCAGATGTTCTTGAGATTAAAGTTCCTAATTCATTAGGAGTGTCCCAGTGAACTATATTTAATGCCCACTCCGCAAATGAGTCTAGATAAATTTCGGAATCTATATTTTCACTGTTTGTTGAAGCAACGCGGATGTTACCCATAAAAAAAACGATTTCTATAAGCAATTTAAGACGCCTTTGAAAATCATCTTTTTCCTTATCCCCATGCGTCATCTTGTCTGGGTCAATACCGAGTGATAAAGCACATGCCTGCCCGATTGTGACAGTAGGCTTTTTTAGCCAGAGATCCCAATCAATATTACTCATACTTTCTTCTCTTAGGCTAATATTATGTGAGTTGGAACGTGGTATAACTAACTGCCAATACCAAAATAATGGTTATTTAACAGTTAGTTATCCAATTTAATTGGCGGAGAGAGAGGGATTCGAACCCTCGATAAGCTTATAAGGCCTATACTCCCTTAGCAGGGGAGCGCCTTCGACCACTCGGCCATCTCTCCTTATAAGGAAAGGCGAACAGAATAACGGTTTACAACATCGCGGTCAAACCGATACGCTGTCTTACTCTTATTTTAAGGCACCTGATCTAGATCAAAAGCTTTATGAAGTATCCGGACTGCTAGTTCCATGTATTTCTCATCTACAATTACAGAAATTTTTATTTCAGAAGTAGAAATCATCTGGATATTGATACCCTCTTCCGCCAAAGAACGGAACATTTTACTAGCAATACCAACATATGAACGCATACCCACACCAACAATAGATACCTTCGCTATTTTATCGCCACCGACAACGTCTCGCGCACCGATATCAGGTTGAACCTGACTTTTAAGCATATCCATTGTTCTTTCAAATTCATTTCGATTTACAGTAAACGAAAAGTTTGTCATGCCGTCATTACCAATATTCTGGATTATCATATCCACGTCAATATTTGCATCGGCCACAGGACCAAGAATCTGGTAAGCAATGCCAGGATGATCTGGTACACCCAGAACAGTAATCTTGGCCTCATCACGGTTGAATGCAATACCTGAAATAATTGCCTGTTCCATATTTTCGTCTTCCTCAAAAGTAATCAGAGTACCTTCGCCCCCTTCTTCAAAACTTGAGAGCACTCTTAATTTCACCTTGTATTTACCTGCAAATTCTACGGAGCGCGTTTGAAGAATTTTAGATCCTAGACTTGCTAGCTCCATCATTTCTTCAAAAGTAATAGTCTTTAGCCGCCTTGCTTCTGGGACAACACGTGGGTCAGTGGTATAAACACCATCTACATCAGTGTATATCTGGCACTCCTTGGCTTTAAGCGCTGCTGCCAATGCTACACCAGTTGTATCAGATCCACCGCGGCCTAATGTCGTAATATTGCCGAATTCATCCACACCCTGAAATCCAGCTACCACTACAATATATCCTGCATCTAAATCTGCCTGGATTCTACTCTCATCAATTTGGAGTATGCGCGCTTTATTATGAGCATCGTCTGTTAGTATACTTACCTGAGCCCCAGTATAACTTTTTGTTTTGTAGCCCATCTCAATCAGAGCCATTGACAACAAAGCTATGGTGACCTGTTCACCAGTAGATACCAAAACGTCCAACTCTCTCGGATCAGGAATATCTTGTATCTCTCTGGCCAAAGTAAGGAGACGATTAGTTTCACCGCTCATAGCAGAGACTGCCACTACCATTTGGTGTCCTAACGATTGAAATTTTGCTATTCGACAAGCAACATTTTTAATGCGCTCAATACTTCCAACCGATGTCCCTCCATATTTTTGAACGATAAGTGCCACGATTATTAATATCTCTCTTTAAATATTGTTTTTACAGATATACAGATACTACCTGATTCTCGGAAAGAAAACTAAATGTGTATATGAAATCTTACAAAAATAAGCTGATCGTAAGGGCTACTTAAATAAAGTAGTTACATATTAATTTTAACGATTAAACCAAGAGAATCAATTTCTTTACCAAAAGATTCAATCCACTTTTTAGTAACTTTTGTAAGCCGTGGCGACTCGGGCTGCATTGAAAAACGCGCTAATCCATAAAGAAGAACTCCTTGAATCAAGGTTCCTTCCTGCAATAATTTTTCAACAAATTCCAGGTAAGCTTTAGTTTCTACTCTTGTAGGAGGGTTACCATCTGTTTTAAAAACACATGTCTGGATCCAGGTAGGACATAATGATGCGGATAGTTTTAGGTTGCTACAGACCTGCCTGGAACTCATACGTGTATTATTAATCTGTTGTCTCCTTTCACGTATAACACTGTCTAGTTTGAACCAAACTTCTCCATTAATTTCTGCTAAGCGCCTAAGTCCTGCCTGCACATTTTCCCTGTCAATCAAACTCCCATTTGTAATCAATACCACCTTGAGATCTTTAAGCGAGTCAAAGCTAAGTTTTATTTTTCCAATTATATCTATTACCTGCCTAAATTCTTTAGCACTAGTAGGTTCTCCATTTCCTGATAAAGCAATATCACTAATGTGCCTTGCATCTGGTTTTACCTGCTCCTGCATAAATGAACCATATATTAATTCCTGTAAGAAATTATATAACTCTTTTTCAAGTCTAATTAGATCAATTGTTGGTGCTGAGCCACGTTTCAATTCTGGCACCTGACAATAAATACAGCGCCAATTGCAGGCACTATTAGGATTAAGATTAATTCCAACTGATACGCCTCCGGCACGACGTGAAACAACTGGATAAACATAGGTTAGGCCAACAATATCACGACTGTGGTCAGTAATATCTAATAGTTTGGAAGAGCCCTGCGATGTTACAATCTTACCTATGTTAATCTCCAGTAAATTAGAATTCGATGCTGGTCATCCTACTCCTTCCCAGTCATTATCATCACCTGCATGGCCACCCGATATGCTACTGAAATAACTCTGCTTGGTAACATTATCACTGATGAAGGTATGGCTAATCAAGACATGGCAATGGATTATTCAGACCCTTCAATTTCTACAGCCTATTAAAGACCATAAGACGGCGATCCTGAATAAGCCCCTATAGCAGAGAATCTGGCATTAACTACATTTAGTATGCTTGATCGTGCCTATATAGATAATTATGAAAATAATCTTAGGTTGGAACGGGTTCGTTTGCATGAAACACCTAACTGTTGGGCTGATGCAATCCAAGAGAAAAATTAAAATATCCCCTAATAACCGATAAAATATAGTTATTTACTACAATTTAGAGTCAATGATAAATGTGTAACATTCAAATATGCCCAGTCAATCTGGACTGAAAATTAGATTTTTCTTAGTACCGTGAAGATGGCGCAAAGCTTTCAAATCTTGTGTACTGCCCTAAGAAAGTAAGATCAATTTTACCTATAGGACCATTACGCTGCTTTCCAATGATAATTTCAGCGATTCCTTTATCTTCTGTTTCAGGGTTGTAAACCTCATCACGGTAGATGAACAGAATTAAATCAGCATCCTGCTCAATAGCACCTGATTCACGTAGATCTGACATCACCGGGCGTTTATTAGGCCGTTGTTCTAAACTACGATTCAACTGTGACAAAGCTACTACTGGAACCTGTAGTTCTTTAGCCAATGCCTTTAAAGAACGTGAAATCTCTGAAATTTCAGTTGCGCGATTTTCACCATGGCCGGTGGAAGACATTAATTGTAAATAATCGACAATAATTAATCCAAGGTCATTATGTTGACGATGCAGTCTACGTGCCCGTGCTCTTAGCTCTAGAGCATTCAATGCGGCACTCTCATCAATATATAAGGGTGCATCATTTAATTTACCAAGTGCATTTGTAAGTTTAGACCAATCCTCGTCCAACAAGCGTCCGGTACGAACCTTATGTTGATCCAGCTGGCCAACCGAGCCCAGCATCCGCATTGCTAACTGTGATCCACCCATTTCCATACTAAATACTGCTACTGGTTTTTTTAGCTCAAGCGCCACATGCTCAGCAATATTCAATGAAAAGGCTGTTTTCCCCATGGATGGCCTGCCGGCGACAATAATTAAATCCCCTGGCTGAAAACCGGATGTCTTCTGATCAAGATCATTAAAACCGGTAGCAATACCCGTTACATCACTTGGATTTTCTTGGCTATAAAGTACTTCTATACGCTCAACTACTTCTTTAAGTAACGGCTGAATGCCACTAAAACCCTGCTTCCCACGCGCGCCTGCTTCTGCGATTTCAAATACCTTGGATTCAGCTTCATCTAATAAATTAGCAGCAGAACGTCCAGCAGGGTTATAGGATGAATCAGATATATCCACCCCAACCTGTGCAAGTTTACGCATCACCGACCGTTCACGTACTATCTCTGCATAGCGACGGATATTTGCTGCTGATGGCGTATTCTGTGCCATCGTACCAACGTAGGTAAGTCCCCCTACATTTTTCAGATCAGCGGAGGTTTCAAGTGACTCAGCAACAGTCACCACATCAGCTGGTTTGTTATTTTCAACTAGCTTGCAGATATGGCGATAAATTAAACGATGATCCAACCGATAAAAGTCTTCCTCATTAATAACATCGGCTACTTTATCCCAAGCCTCATTATCTAACAGTAGCCCACCTAATACCGACTGCTCAGCTTCAACTGAATGTGGTGGTGTCTTAAAAGAATCAGCTGACGGATCGCCGGCTACAGTTGATAGAGTTTGGACCATAAAATTAGAATAGATTAATATGTCGAATGAAATGTAATTCTACCACTAGCTACTATAAGGAGAAATAAAAAAAGGGCTGTCCCCAGCCCTTTTTATTAATTTGGCAGTACTCCTGACTCAAGTAGCCGCTTCACCTAAAACTGATACAGTGATATTCACCAATACGTCACTATGTAAGACAATAGTTAACGGATGGTCACCCACTTGTTTCAGAGGTCCATCAGGCATACGAATCATAGTTCTATCTACCTCGAAGCCCTGAGCTTTAAGCGCATCAACGATATCAGCGTTTGTAACTGATCCGAATAACTTGCCGTCAACTCCAGTTTTTTGGGAAATCTGAACCATCAAACTATCAAATTTAGCTGCATAAGCTTGAGAATCAGCTAGTGTCTCTGCTTGTGCTTTTTCCAGCTCAGCGCGCTTAGCTTCAAACTCTGCAATACTAGTATCTGTTGCCCTCTTTGCCTTCCCCTGGGGAATTAGAAAATTCCGGGCATAGCCATTTTTTACGTTTACCACATCACCAAGTTGCCCAAGGCTAGTCACTTTTTCCATCAATATAATTTGCATACTGTTACCCCTCAGTGTAAATCTGTATATGGCAGTAAAGCAAGATACCGCGCCCGTTCAACAGCTCCACCTAATTGACGCTGATAATGTGCTTTTGTACCGGTAATACGTGCAGGAATTATCTTGAAATTTTCATTGATGAAATCTTTCAGTATCTCGATATCTTTGTAATCTACCTCTTTAATTCCTTCTGCAGAGAAGCGACAAAACTTCCTACGCTTGAACAGTGGGCGATTTGCGCTCTTATCCTTATCTTTGTCTCTTCCTTTACGCTTAGTTATAAAGCGACCCATAATTTTTTCCTATTTTCTAATTATATTAAATATACATTACCAAACATATAGCATGAGTTACTGACAGGCTTATCTCTCTTCACCAGCAATCATTCAGTAGATTATTTGGCTTACCTTCCAACGTTAATTTCTACAGCTTCTTCCGTTCGTGAGGCAGGTCGAGCTTTATCATCCCTCATCATTGGTGAAGGTGTAACTACCGGACCATCCATTCTAATAGTAAGATAACGAAGAATTGCATCGTTGAATTTGAAGGCATGATCCAGCTCATCCAACGTTTCCTGATCACATTCAATATTCATTAGTGCGTAATGTGCTTTATGAAGTTTCTGAATCAGGTATGCAAGTTGGCGACGCCCCCAGTCTTCCTGGCGATGAACTTTCCCATTCTTAGCAGTTACCATTCCATGGTAACGCTCAATCATTGCAGGCACTTGTTCACTCTGATCAGGGTGCACAATAAAAACAATCTCATAATGGCGCATGTATACTCCTTTCGGGTAAAATCTCCCGCTTTATGAATACGGTGAGATAAGGATTAAGATGGATGGCATTTTAACTAAAAATTGAAACAATATCAATCAGAAGCGTTACTATACTAGTAAAGTCACAACCTAATCACTAAACTAGGGTCTGAATCAGTATTTATGCCGAATATTTCAACAACTGCAATTTTTCCAAGATCCTATTCTTCCCTGCTCATCCTTTGCCGATAAGTCTCAAATAAACATATACCTGCACTAACTGAAACATTAAGGCTCTCAACGCTACCTAGCATAGGAATTGAAATTAACTGATCACATGTTTCACGAGTAAGCCTCCGCATTCCATCACCCTCTGCACCTAGTACCCATGCCACAGGACCGTTGATTTTAGCGAGTTGAAGATTACTGTTCTCATTAGCACTAGCATCAGTCCCAAGTATCCACACGCCATGTTCCTTCAATTTACGTAGTGTACGGGTAAGATTAGTAACAGAAATATATGGAATGGAATCAGCTGCGCCGCTGGCTACTTTGTACACTGAAGCTGTAAGCCCGACAGAACGATTTTTTGGTGCAATCACAGCATGAACACCAAAAGCATCAGCCACACGCAAACATGCACCCAAATTATGTGGATCCTGAACACCATCCAGAATTAGAAATAGTGCAGGTTCAGTTAGGGTTTCAAGTACATCCTCAATATCAATATGATTACATGTTGTGTCAATATTTGCTGCAACACCTTGATGACTGGTGCCCCCTGACATAGCACTAAGCCTTGCTCCATCACATAATATTAAGTGTATTTTCTGGGCTTCCGTAAGCTTTATTAAATCACGGGCGCGTTGGTCGCGACGGCTGGAATCTAAAAAAATTTCTTTGACACTGCTTGGATTTTGTCGCAAACGACTTGTGATTGCATGAAAACCAAATATAAGACGAATGTTAGACATTAAGTTGAGTAATACGATCCCTGAAGGCAACTAAGTAAAATGTAACCTGTTATCTAATTTAACTGAAAGTTGGTTAAATTAATTTATAAAAATATATCAAAACCTATTCATTTTTGCCGGCTGGAATAAAATCAATCTTACTACTTTCTAAATCAACTCGCACAATTTTAACCCTTATCCGGTCACCAAGACGGTATCGTCCACCACCACGCTCTCCTACCAGCATATGCTTCACAGAATCAAAGTGAAAATAGTCTTTGGCTAAGTCAGAAATATGCACCAGTCCCTCAACATAAACACCATCTAATGCAACAAATAAACCAAAACCAGTAACACCACTAATAACTCCTCCAAAACATTCTCCAATCCTGTCTTGCATATAGAAACATTTAAGCCAGGACTCTACATCTCGACCAGCTTCATCAGCACGACGCTCTGTCTGTGAACAATGCTTACCCAGTTCATGCCAGTTACCTGGAGAGTATGTTGTCCCATTAAGTGCTGCCTTGATTGCCCGGTGCACGAGAAGATCTGGGTAACGACGTATAGGAGACGTAAAGTGGGTATAGGACTCATATGCCAATCCGAAATGTCCAGTGTTGTCTGGACTATAAACTGCCTGGCGTAGTGATCGCAGCATTACAGTCTGGAGCAATTGCGCATCGGGCCTGTCTTTAATTTTTTCTAATGTCTTAACGTAATCCTTGGCATGAGGATCAGATTCTCCGCCTAGCTGCAAGCCAAATTCTTTTAGAAAATTACGCAGAGCGTCAAGTTTCTCTAATGTGGGCCCCTCATGAATACGATAAACTGTAGGCTGCTTATGCTCCTGTAAAAAACCAGAAGCACATACATTAGCCGCCAACATACATTCTTCAATTAATCGATGAGCATCATTTCTTTGTACTGGCAGTATCTGCTCAATCTTATCCAGATCATTGAAAATCATTTGGGTTTCTATAGTTTCAAAATCAATTGCACCCCGCCTCTTTCTTGCCCTAAGCAATACCTTATATAATTTGTAGAGTAGTTGAATATGCTGCACTATATTTTCGTGCTGTTTAGCAACCTCACCCCCCGGGTTACTAATTATTTCTGCTGCCTGATTATAGGTAAAACGAACATGAGACCGCATTACTGCTGGATAAAAACGGTAACTATTAAAATATCCGTCAATGTCGATAGACATCTCGCATACCATGCACAAACGCTCGACTTCTGGGTTAAGTGAGCACAATCCATTTGATAGTGCCTCCGGTAGCATTGGAATTACTCGTCTAGGAAAATAGACAGAGTTCCCGCGATTAAGTGCCTCTTGATCAAGCACATCGCCTGGTCGTACATAATGGCTAACGTCAGCAATTGCAACATATAACTTGTAACCTTTTCCTTCCCGCTCACAATACACCGCATCATCAAAGTCACGTGCAGTCTCACCATCTATAGTTACCAGTGGCAGATGACAGATATTTTCTCGCCCTGGTAGATCTTTTTTAAGTACTTTTTTAGGCAACTTAGTAGAGCATTTCTCTACTTCACGTGTAAATTTATACGGCAAATCATGCTTTCGAAGAGCAATTTCAATCTCCATTCCAGGCGCAGTATAGTCCCCTAGGATTTCAACAATACGCCCAATAGGCTGAGCATTCTTACGAGGCTGCTGAATAATCTCTACCGTTACAACCTGCCCTGCTCTAGCGTTCATGGACTCTTCTTTTGGCACTAGAATATCCTGACTAATTCTTTTATTCTCAGCTGTTACAGAAAGGATGCCATATTCAATATGTAACCGTCCTACCAATTGATTTACAACTCGCTCCAATACCTCGACAATGGTTCCTTCTCTGCGCCCACGCCGATCTGTTCCAACATCACGAACCATCACGATGTCTCCGTGCAGAACCTTGCGCATCTCTTTCGGACCAAGAAATAAATCAGTGGCGTCGTCATCAGGAATAAGAAACCCGAAACCATCTGCATGCCCTTGTACCTTGCCTTTGATAAGGTCTAACTTTTCTACTACATAGATGTAACCTTTGCGGTTACACATAATTTGTCCTTGGCGCATCATTGCAGAAAGTCGCCTGCTGAAAATTTCTTTTTCTTCTTGTTCGATCTCGAGCAAATCATGCAGAGCTAGCTCGGTAACCGGATTACCCTGCTCATTTAATATTTTCAGTATAAATTCTCTGCTTGGTAGCGGATATTCGTACAGCTCCTTTTCCCTTTCTATATGGGGATCAAGATTACGAATCTTACTTACTTTATTGTTTGACAAGACAATGATTTCCTATAAAATTGCGGCTCTACTTATCACCCCGATTTTGAATACTAAACATTGCCCAGATGGCGGAATTGGTAGACGCACTAGGTTCAGGTCCTAGCGGTGGCAACACTGTGGAGGTTCGAGTCCTCTTCTGGGCACCAGGCTGCTTTCTTCTATTCGACCATAAACCTGTCTAAACGTCTCAGCTACTAAGTTATAGCTTATTTCATAATTTTTCGTAGCGTTTCAGAATATTCCAATTGTTATGTATATTTAGACATTCACACGGCAATTAAATGACATTATGCCACTTTCAAAAAGTTTTGGATTTCTTAATAAAATTCTCTGTGGGTAATACTAAGGAAGGTAAGAAGAGAAGAGAAGAGCATTAGTAACCGATGCAATTATTTTTTATCGTGCCCGCTCCTCAATATCTAAGTCTGGTTGGAAACGATTGCCTAGTACCTGGAAAGAATTTATTGTTTTTCGTTGCCAGCGCTATAAAAAACTAAAGCACACTATCTAGGGCTTAATCCATAGAAGTA
>Ga0308013_10001357_pt1 | contig 12072 bp, 10 predicted proteins | sample Neamet181_FD_203131 | JGI IMG/M metagenome (GOLD analysis project Ga0308013, IMG submission 203131) | Marine microbial communities from water near the shore, Antarctic Ocean - #181 | ecosystem: Environmental > Aquatic > Marine > Unclassified | place: Southern Ocean | collected 2014-07-25
TTGGTGGTATTTATAAAGAGACTTTTAAAAATCTATTAGTTAATTTTTAATCATTAAGTAAAGCTTCTGCTTCTTCAATTGTAGTAACTGGGAATTTACAAGTATTGTCCACGCAAACATATATATATGTTTCATCTTCAAAGTATCTGTCTTTTAACAAATATATTTCCGAAGACTTATTGGATGCCGCCGTTAAAGTATTGGGCAAATATTTTAACATAAACTCCTCTGCTTTTTGTTTTGCATTTTTTCCATTAATGGCTAATTCATAAAACTTATTAGAATAATTATGAGAAAGCCACAGCCAAAAAAGATGATCTGTTACTCTTTCTTTAATTTTTCCACTTATATTATTAATCATTGTCTTAGAGTGTTGATTATATTTTTTGTTTCCAAGATAATGCCCTAGTCTAAATAAATTAAAATTCATTACTGAATTTGCAGAAGGAGTGACTCCATCCTCTAAGTTTATTAATGTGTTAGTGTACAAGGTCTCTTTTGTAGTTGAGAATTTAAAGTATCCATTATTCTCTAAAAAAGTTTCATTACTAAATTGCGTGAAATCATTTGCTTTAACAAGCCATTTTTCATTGAATGTAACCTCGTAAAGTCCAATTAGAGCATCTATATAATAACTATAATCTTCAAAAAATAGAACCTGATCCAGCTTTTTAGAACTATTGGAATGAAAAACAATATTATTTGAGATCATTTTTTCACTCAATGCTTTTTCAACTGAGAGAGCTTTATCTAAAAATATCTTGTCTCCAGTTGCTTTGAAGCTATCTACCATTCCCCTAACGACTAATGCATTCCATGAAAAAACTATTTTGGTGTCAGTTATAGGTTTTACCCTTTTTTCTCTAAAATTATGGAGTTTCTTATTTACTAATTTTAATTTTTCTTTGAATTGATTTAAATCTAAATTAATATTAGAAGCAAAGTCTTTATCTGAGATTGTCTGAATAAACACATAATTTTGCTTCTCCCAATATCCCTTATCATTTATATTGTAATATTTACTAACCCAATTATAATCCTGCTGTAGAACTTGTTCAAGTTCCTCTTTTTTCCATACATAAAAATCTCCTTCTTCTTTTGAGCCGTCCTTATAATTTGTATCTGCTGAAATACTAGAGTAAATTAAGTTGTTTGGGCTTGACATTTTCAAGTCTAAAAAATTATACATGTTATACAGTTCCTCTTTAAACCTTGGCTCTTTAAAAACCTTATAGGCCTTGGAAAAAACACTTAACAACTGAGCATTATCATATAACATTTTTTCAAAATGAGGAATATGCCACATATTATCAACCGTGTATCTGTGAAACCCTCCTTCAACTCTATCATTTATCCCTCCTTGAGCAATTTTGAAAAGTGTTTTTTTTACGAACTTTTTCATTTCTATATTATCATTTTCCGTTGAAAATCTTAGAAAAAAGTTTAGCATAGAAGGCAGCGGAAATTTTTGACTATTTCCAAAACCTCCATTTATCTTATCAGCGAATTTATAGGCATTCTCAGCTAGTTCATTTTGTAATTTGTTAGAATATATTTCCTTATCAGCAGTGGGTGTTACTAAAGCCTCTTTTTGAACTCCTTCTTTAACGTTTTTTGCATATTCTAAAACATCTGACTTTCTAGTTCTATAAAATTCATCGACTTGATTTAAAACTTGAACCCATTGTGTTTTTGGAACATAGGTGCCCCCCCATATTGGAGTTCCATCAGGAAGAGCAATAATATTCATAGGCCACCCACCACTTCCAGTCATTAGAACAAGGGCTTTCATATAAATTTCATCAATATCTGGTCTTTCTTCACGATCAACCTTGATGTTTATATACTTTTCATTCATTACTTGAGCTACATCTTCTTTTTCAAAACTTTCTTCTTCCATTACATGACACCAGTGGCATGAGGAGTATCCTACACTAATCACTATTAGTTTGTCTAATTTTTGAGCCGAATTAAGGGCCTCTTCTCCCCATGGCAACCAGTTAACAGGATTTGATGCGTGCTGCTTAAGGTAAAGACTCTTTTCTTGACTTAATTTATTTTTCATGACTTGAGATGAAGCGCTATTTGAGCAAAAAATAAAACCAAGGAAAAAAAGTATTAAAGATTTTATATTAAGCAATTTCATTTAAGATCAAATAATTTTTTTCTAAATTAAATATTTATTATATAAATATTTATGTTTTATCAATTTATTAAAGCTTTTAAAACTCTTACTATAATAGTGTTTATTATAACGGCACTAAACTCTTGCTCAAATCAGAACAATAGCAACCGTCCTAATATATTATTTATAATGGCTGACGACCATACCTCACAAGCATGGGGAATCTATGATGGAATACTGGACAACTATGTTAAAAATGATGCTATTGAATATTTAGCTGACAACGGAACTGTATTGAACAATATGTTTTGTACTAATTCTATTTGTGTCCCCAGTAGAGCCTCTATTCTAACAGGTCAGTACAGTCATCAAAATGGAGTTTATACCCTAGGAGATCATTTAAGTCCCGACAGTTTAAATGTTGCTAAAGTCCTTAAGAACAATGGATATGAAACAGCTCTAATAGGAAAATGGCATTTAAAAAAAGAGCCCTCAGGCTTTGATTATTATAAAATTCTTCCTGGACAAGGGAAATATAATAATCCGATTTTTAAGACAAAGGAAAATTGGGAGAAAGGGTATAAAGGTGGAGTTCAAGAGTTTGGATTTTCATCTGATTTAATTGGAGATTCTTCTTTGGATTGGCTAAAGAAAAGAAAATCAAAAGCTCCTTTTTTTTTAATGACTCATTTTAAAGCAACTCACGAACCGTTTGATTACCCAAAACGTTACAATACTTTTTTAGAAAACATTACCCTGCCTGAACCACAATCTCTCTATGACTTTTTGCCATCAAAAAGTGGAAGAAGTTTTGACGGACAACAATTAGAAATCTTAACTAACAGATGGATAGACTTTCAAAAAAAGAAAAATATTAATTTGGAGACAAAATATCCTGGAATGCCATTTTCAATAGACGGGCTGAATCAAAAAGAAATCAGATCTCATTCTTATCAAAAATTTGTAAAAGATTTCTTAAGGTGTGCTGCTTCAATAGATGATAATCTTCAAAAAATTATAACTTATTTAAAAGAGTCCGATCAATTAGAAAATACCATTATAATTTACACTTCAGATCAAGGTTACTTTCTTGGAGAACATGGGTTTTTTGACAAAAGGATGATGTATGAAGAATCTTCTAGAATGCCATTTGTGATTAGCTATCCTAAAAAGATTTTAAAATCGCACAGAATAAATGATTTAGTTCTTAATTTAGATATTCCTTCTCTGTTTTTAGATTATGCCGGGATAAAGCCACCAAATTCATTTCAAGGTAAAAGTTTTAGAAAATCTTTAGAATCAAATGAGAAGTTAGAAACTAGAGATTACACTTACTACAGGTACTGGGAGCACAGCCCAACAAGACCCGCTCACCTAGGAATAAGAAGTAGTAAAAATAAATTAATCTACTATTATGGAGATGGATTAAATAAAAATTCCGCAAGTAAAACTAAGACTCCTAGTGCATGGGAATTTTATGATCTTGTCAATGATCCTTATGAATTAATAAATCAGTTTAATAATTCTAAATATAAAAGTGAAATTAACAAACTACATAAAGAATTAATTAAACAGAAAAGATTAGCCAAAGACATTGAAACAATTATTCCAAAACTTGATGAAATTTAAACTTCTTTTATTAATTTTTTTAATTTCTTTTCCAGCTTTTGGACAAACTAATATTGATCAAGAAATCGATAGTTTAATCAATTCAAATATTACTCAATATGCATTTCCTGGAGCTCAAGTTTATGTAAAAATTAAAGACAAAATTATAATTAATAAATCCTATGGTTATCAAACTTACGATTCAATTAATCGTATTAATAATGACCATATTTATGATTTGGCATCTTTAACTAAGGTGCTAGCTTCAACATTATCGCTGATGAAACTTTATGAGGATTTTGATTTAAATCTTCACATTCCCATTTCAAATTATATTAAAGATTTAAAAAGGTCTAATAAAAAAAATACAACGATCTACCAGAGCTTAAGCCATACTAGCGGTTGGATCCCTTATATCAGTCATCAAAATTATGTAAAGAGAAAAAATGGAAAATTTAAAAAATCTATAATTAGAAAAAATAAAAACCTTCGTTTTAGCACTACTATTAGCGAAGGTCTGTATCTAAATAAAAATTATTTTAAGAAACTTTTTAAAAGAATAAGAAAATCTAAAGTCAATAAAAAAGGAGAATATGTTTACTCTGGATTATTCTTTTTTTACATACCAAGTCTTGTTGAAAATCTTTCAGGAAGTACTTTTGAGCAATATTTTAACAACTCCATATTAAACAAAGCAAATGCCAAGCTTTATTTCAATCCAAATCAAAAAGTCAAAAAAGAACTTATAGTTCCAACAGAGTATGACTCTATATTTAGAAATGCTCTAGTTCATGGAAACGTTCACGACGAGGCAGCAAGTTTTATGGGAGGAATTTCAGGGAATGCCGGTCTTTTTGGAAGTGCTCAAGAAATTGGAAAATTATTACAAGCACTCGAACCAAATAGTTCTATTTTTCAAGATTCAACAATTAAAAAATTCACCTCATATGCTTATAAAGATAGTCCCATAAGAAGAGGGCTTGGGTTCGATAAGCCTTACCCTAAAAATGAATACGGCATCTATCCAAACCAGAATTTGTCTAAGCTAAGTTTTGGACATACCGGATTTACTGGCACTATGTTTTGGAGAGATCCCGAAAAACAGCTAACTATTGTTTTTTTGACTAACAGAGTCTATCCTACAAGAAAAAATGATAAATTTTATCAAAACAAGGTAAGAAGTAAGTTAATAGATTTAATAATTCAAAAAGTGGATTTGTAAAACCCAATTTTATCTTTTTTAAAATCTTTTTTTTATGCTTCCAAATAAATACAAAGAAGAGTTGTGAGAAATAATTCTTAATCTTGATTTTCGATCTAATGCTTTCATTTCTAATTTTTTAAAATCTGGAAATTTGTCCTTTTATTTAAATTTATATTACATTTATCCATTATTTTATCCAAATTAAACATTAGAAAAGTCGAACTATATGTATATACTAAAACCATTTAATTTTTTATTCTTTTTTTTAATATCTTTTTCAATTACAGGACAAGAGTATTTGGAAAAAGACAGCCCTGAATCAAATGGTATGTCTACAGAAAAGCTACTTAATTTAAATTCTGTAATGCATAGCTATGTTGACAATAACGATATTTCTGCTATCCAAACTGCAATAGTTAAAAATGGAAAAATAGTTCATTTTGACAGCTATGGTTATTCCGATATTTCTGAAAAAGACATACTTGACGAGGGAGATATTTTTAGAATTGCTTCAATGACAAAACCTATAGTTTCATTAGCACTTATGATGCTTTTTGAAGAGGGTAAGTTTAAACTAGATGACCCTGTTTATAAATATATTCCTGAGTTTAAAAATTTAACGGTTAAAAAGCGTAAAAAAAATAAACCTATCAAAAACGATGTTAAAATTATCGATCTTTTAAGGCACTCTGCTGGGTTTAGTTTTAAAGGTCCAGAGGATTACAGAAAAGTGATTGACATGACTCTTGAGCAATACACGCAGGATGCAATAAAAACTCCCTTGGTGTATGAGCCTGGCACGCAGTGGAGGTACAGTTCTTCTACTGACATTGTAGGATATCTAGTTGAAGTTTTGTCTGGACTTAGGTTAGATCGTTTTTTAAAAGCTAGATTATTTGATCCACTTGGAATGGAAGATACCTTTTTTGAATTACCGAAATTTAGCAATCATAGATTAACAACTTTATATGTGAAAGAAAATGAAGGAGATCTTGTGTCCTTTGACAACAAATCTAATTCTCCTTTTACAGAAAATGTAATCTTGTTTAACGGATCAGGTGGCCTTCTTTCAACTACAAGTGATTATTTAAAGTTTTGTCAAATGCTCTTAAACGGAGGATCGTTTAATAATACTAAAATCATAACTAGTGAAACTATTGCGCTGATGAAAGAGGATCACTCTATTGGGCTGAAATATAAAAAATTGATTTTCGGAAAAAAGAAAGGGTTTGGGTTAGGGTTTGAAGTGGTCAAAGAAAATGACACAAAATTTGGTTCTAAAGGAACTTTTGGTTGGGGCGGTATGTTTGGAACTTATTTTAGAATAGATCCTGTCGAGAATATGGTTTTTATATACATGACTCAGTCTTTTGAAACTTACAATCTTAAGCTTTCAGATAAATTCAGATCCCTAGTCTACGAGTCTATAATTAAATAGTTTTATTTTTTAAAATACGATTTTGCTCTTTAAGCAATGAATTCATTTCGGTCAATAATTGTATGTTTTTTGGGGTTGAGACTGACTTATCTTTAATATCTTCTGCTTTTTTATTTAATCTATTGATAAATTTAACGACAATAAAAATTGTAAAACCAACTATTAAAAAATCTAATAAAGTTTCTATAAAAAGGCCATAGTTAATTGCCACTTCTTCAATTGTAAATTCTCCTAAACTATTTTTTTGAGCTTCTCTTAATACTATCTTTTGACTTCCCAGATTAATTCCATTAGACAATAATGATAGTGGCGGCAATAGTACTTTTCTAACTAAAACATCAATAACAGAATTAAAAGATGCTCCAATTATAATCCCAATGGCCATATCAATCATATTTCCTTTTACCGCAAATTCTTTAAATTCTTGAAATAATTTCATATTAATTTATATATTTTAAATATAGCAAATAAGTTTATTTCTTATCTTTAGAAGAACTTATAAAAATAATTGATTATGAAAAAACTTTTTAAACTTTCGTTGGTAGCAGCTTTATTTTTAGTTGCTTCATGTAATGCGCCAGCTAACATTAACCCAGATTATGCTGACAACCTGGAGATTGCTAAAAGCTTTATGGCAGCTCATGGAGCAGAAGACATTGCTGCTCAAACAGAGATGCTGCATGATGACTTACTATGGCAGCCACCAATGTATGGAGCTGAGCAATATGGTAAAACTGAACATGTTGAAGCTTTAACGATGTATCAAACTGTATTTGATAACATCTTGTTCACTGCTGACAACTGGTTGCCTGGTGTTTTGGCTGAGACTGGAGAATTAGATGGAAGTGTTAGAACTTACGGAAAATGGACTGGATCTCATGCAGAAACAGGAAAAACATTTAGTTTACAATCTTACCACACTTTTGATTTTGTTGATGGTAAAATTTCAGCTGGAGGAGATTATTTTGATGTTGGAGGTTTCTTTGCTTCATTTGATGAAGAGGAAGCTGCTGAATAATTCTTCTTTTTATTTATTTACGAACTCAGTATAATTGTTTATGCTGAGTTCTTTATTTAAAATGGGATTTAATAGTATTAAAGTTAAAGAATAATGAATAGCATAGATGTAGTTATAATAGTTCTGTAGTTGCCATGGCATTCGGAAAGTTAATGAGGTTATAAAATTCACAAAAGATAATAGTTTATAACAAAATACTAAATATTTTAATGTCAATAAAACTCTTAATAATAATAACTCATAATAGATTAAAAAGGGGATGTAGCTCAGTTGGCTAGAGCGCTTGGCTGGCAGCCAAGAGGTCGTGGGTTCGAATCCCATCTTCTCCACTAATTTAAACCCTAATCACATGTTTATAAAGTAGTTAGGGTTTTTGTTTTTGAAACTTGTACGATTATTGTACGGCCAGCACTACTAAAAACTCAAAAAATCTCAATAGTAAATTTTAATTGGTACTATCCTTCTCAAATAATATCGGTTTTCTATTGGCGGGAGGTGTTTGTATAATGATGTATAATAATGTGGTTCAGTGTGTCTTAAAAGAAGAAGATATGGCTATGGTTTAGTTTATCTTATCAAATTTAGAGCCATTCCATTCCCATCTCCAAGCTTTTTCAGAACAATTACCATTAGGATCTCCTACTTTATAAGTTGTGCTTGCATATTCTGTTAAATCTAACTTACCGTTGTTGTCAATATCTTTTAAAATTGTCCAAACAACTGTACAATTTTTCATTGAGTCAGGAAGCCATTCACTTGTTACATCTGTGAAACTAGAATTACCATTGTTTTTCATTACTTGATATTGATAATACATAGTCGTATTTCCATTATTATTCGGATCATTATCAATCTGATAAATATATTGTATTACAACATCTTTATACCCATCTCCATCAATATCAGCAAATGAAAAATCGTCATTATTACCTACTTTAATTCCATTGTAAAATGGTTTTTCTCCTAATTTCCAAATTTCTAATTTGTTATTGTAATCATATAAACCTGAACCATTTCCCCACAAAATAGTAGGAGAAGTTAAATTTGGGTCATATGATACATCTTTATATGACCCTCCTAATACAAGATCTAAATTACCATCATTATTTACGTCTAAAATTTCAATAGTTGCCATTCCGTATGGTCCATATTCTACTTCGTCTGGCCAAAAGTTTAGTATCTTTTCATCTACTCTGAACCATGTGAAATTTGCATTTCCATCATTTATTGCAAAACCTGCATTAGGGGAGCCAAAAAACAAATCTAAATCACCATCATTATCAATATCTCCAGATGCAAAGCCATGGTATTGAGATTCTGGAACAACTTCAAATTCTTTAAATGTAAATGAACCATTACCACTTAATAATATATTTGACTTCCTTAGCCAATCATGTCCTCCAGCTATTCTGACAACATCAGCTATTTTATCCCCATTAAAATCTCCCACAATTGTTTTTCTTGACATGTATGTGTTAAAGTTGGTATTTGTGATTAAATCATTATTCATAGTAAATGTGTCATCACCATTATTAATTAACATAAAATGTTCACAATAATCCCCATCAACACCCGGATTTAGCATAAGATTTATATCAATATATCCATCACCATTAAAATCTGCATATGCAACGCCAGTGTCATATCCACCATACTTTGGACCTTCAATACCATGATTTTTAGTTATTTTTATTAAATCAAAAAATGGATTCATTTCATTTTTATAGTAATGCGAATTAACTAGATAGTTTATAGGTTTAATAAACTTAGCATTCACAGTTTTAGATCCATTTACGGTTATTTGAGAAGGATTATCTGTACTAGTAATATCACCTGACCACTCTACAAATTCCCATCCATCAGCAGGAACTGCAGTAAGCTCTACAATTGTCCCGCTATTATAATCAGTTGCAACACCTGCTTTTATTACTTTTTCAGTAACCGTTCCTTCTCCTTCAATTTCTATAGTTAACGGATACTGCTTTTTAATAAAATTAGCAGTTACCGTTTTATTAGAGTTCATTACCACACTTGTAGTTGCTGTTGTTCCTGTAGCTCCTGTCCAAGTTGAAAAAAGATGTTCAGCTGCTGGGGTTGCTGTAATATTTACAGTAATTCCTTCAACATGTTGTCCGCTAGCCGGGTTAACTGTTCCTCCAGTTGTAGGATTAGCTGCAGTTGTTAAAGTGTGTTTAATGACAGGAGCTAGCTCCTCAGAACTTGAAGTACAAGACACAATAAACAATACTGATAATAGTAGAAGTATTTTTTTCATAATTTTAACTTAATTCTTAATGTTTCACCTTACTTAATTGCTATTTAATAACTGCTCCTTCTTCATTTATTTCTATAGTTAATGGAAATATTTTTTTAGCAAAAGCAGTGATACTAGCTTTTTTGAAATAAATAACAATAATCAACATTAACATTAAAAGAAAAGATCCAGCAAAATTTAGATAGATCTTAAAAATATAACTGATACTACTAAAAGTATATACTTCAATGAGTGTTTTTAATTTTTTATTAAATTAACTTAATTGCAACACTCTTGCATATATTTGTAATATGAAACAACTAATATTTTTATTTTTTTCATTCTTGTCATTTTCTCAATCGATCATTGTTAAAGACAGTGATGAAATCATAAAAATTATTATAAGTAAAGAGGACGATAAAGTTCATGTCTTCTATCCAGATAAAGTTTCTACAATTAATTTAAACACTCTAAAGTCAAAAGACACAGTTATTGATTATAATGGAATCGATATTAAGGCTTTTGTATTTGTCAATTCCCTTTCTAAAAATTACTTTTTAGATCCACAAGGAGGAGGTACTTTCTTGATTAAGGATTACTCATTATCTAAACTAGACAACTCCTTTAAACATAAAATGCAGATCGAATCATCCTCATTTATTTATAAAGAAAATATTTATAAATATGGAGGATATGGATTTTGGTCTGATAGAGATTTTATTACTCGATTTGATTCCGAGACTAAGGAATGGGAGCTTGTTTCCTTTTCAAACAGTAAAATTAAACCTAAAGGATCACATAATTCTATTACAAAAGTTATAGGGGATGATCTATATGTGATTGGGGGAATTTCTTTAAATGAATTTAATCCGTTAGTTTATGAGAATAATAATGAGATTTGGAAATTTGATTTAATTAATGGTGTGTGGGAGAAGTTAGGTGAAATGGGTGTTTTATTAGAAAAAATAATTAATTATATAGTTGTTGATTTTGAAGATAAAATAATTGTAGAAGATGGTCCTAATGATCTTTTACATGAAATCGACCTCATTAACAATACTGTTAGATCATTTAATAGAACTTCATTTACTAGAAAAATAAATAATTTTTCACAGCCGATGTTCTTCTATAAAGATCAGTTTTACGGTTTTTTTAAAGAAGATAATTCCTTGAACCAAATAACTTTATTAAAAAGAAATTCTGATGAAATTTTTGGGGAACTTATTAAAGAAGAGAAACTTTATGATAACAATTCGAGTTTTATAAATTCTATAATCTTTGTTTTGATTGTTTTATTATTAGTCCCATTAGGCTTTATGATAAATAAAGTAAGAATAAACAAGAATAAATTAATTATAAAAAAGAATAGCTATTTATATTTTAACAATAAAAAAATTGATTTAGAGCCTTTAAGTTTAGTGGTATTAACACATTTTATTAATTCAAAAACCCCAGTTTTTTCAAAAGACCTCATTTCATTAATAAATAAACCCCATTTAGACTATTCCCATAAAACAAGAATAATGAATGATGTTTTATATAAAATAAATTATGTTATCAAAGTCTCATTAAAAATAAATGAAGATCCTATAACAATAAACAAGTCCTCATTTGATAAGAGGTTAAAAGTATATACGATTAATAAGAAAATATTTGTCAAGCCTTAAGCTCTAATGTTAAAAGGGATTGAGTCAATCTAAACCCTTTAACAAAACTCTATCGGTTTAAAGTTCTGTTTTATGGGCTTTGCAAATACTTTTTATCTATATAAAAAGTGCCAAAAGGGATTATAGAAGCTAACGCTACGATTCCCATAGTTTTAAGATTCCATTTCATTTGCTTTTGAATCAAAATTGCCAAAATAATATAGCCCATAAATAAAATCCCATGTGGCATGCCGAGCATTTTCACATAAGTTGCATCTCCTTGAAAATATTTAATTGGGACTGCAATAAAAAGAAGTAATAAATAGGATATTCCCTCTAAAAAACTAATAAGTCTGAATACGTTTTTCATAATACTAATATAAAAAAAGAAGTCGATAAGTATTGTAATACTAAGTGCTTATCGACTTCTTTTTTTATATTAGTATTATGAGAAGAAAAACCGATTGGCTTGATTGGATGTTTAGAATTTTTGTATTCATTGCAGCTGTAACGGCTATGAAATTAATTTTATTTAATGGTTAAATTATTGCAATCTAAAAGCAATCGGAACACTAACAAGACAAGCTATAATAACCAGCTACAAAAGAGCTGGCATTTGAATATCAAAAATAATTAAAAACACTATTAAGAAAAAGCCAATAAGAAAATATAAAGAGAGCCCTTTTAACCCAGTCCATATAATTCTACCTAAACTATGTTTTGTCGTTTCTTTCAAATATTTTGTTTGTTCCTTTTTTAAAAACTTTTTATATACAAAC
>Ga0308013_10001358_pt1 | contig 12064 bp, 6 predicted proteins | sample Neamet181_FD_203131 | JGI IMG/M metagenome (GOLD analysis project Ga0308013, IMG submission 203131) | Marine microbial communities from water near the shore, Antarctic Ocean - #181 | ecosystem: Environmental > Aquatic > Marine > Unclassified | place: Southern Ocean | collected 2014-07-25
GTTCAGTTTCGTACACATGTAGGCCTGGAACTTGTCCGGGTCGGCCAGCTCGGCGTCCTCCACGAACCAGGCGCGGCCGACGGTCGTCTCGGCGACCACGTTGCCGGCCGTGTCGATCAGGGGCGGCGGGGCGTCGTGGTAGAGGAGGTGGTCGACGGGGTTGGACGTGGGCGGCGGCGGCGCACCGCCCAAGAAGAAGAGGTGGCGCCACGCGTCGTAGACCACGTAGTGCGCCTCCACCACCGCCCCCTGCTGCGACCTGTCTGGCTTCACCTGCGCGCGGCCGATGTAGATCCCCGCCGGCTTCTCGACCAGATCGCGCCACTTCACGGGCGGCGACTTGATGAGCGCGAAGCACGTGCTCTTGGGCAGTGCCACCGCCACCTCCTTGAAGTTCAGGTCGCCCTTCGGGTCCAGCCCGAGGCCCTTGCGCGTGAGACGCTCCCCCGTCGCCGCGCGGATGGCCTCGATGACGCACTCGCGCTCGCCGATCGAGTTGTGCTCGATTGCGTCGGTGCGGAAGGGCACGTAGCCTTGGACCGGCTCCTGGCGATCGACGGGGGCCGGCCGCTTCATCTGCACATCCTTGAGGATCTCGCGCTTGCTGCCCTCGATGAATGGCATGGCCCCGCCGCCACTGGAGATAGACCGGCCGCTTCCCTTCGGCCCCTTGTCGGAGCTCTTGTGCTGCTTGGACTGCAGCGCGGACAGCTCGAGCTTGATGCGCTCGAGCCAGTCGTCGTTCCCCTTCGCCAACGGGTGCTGCCCGATGCAGATGCGGAGGCCGGTCGAGTAGCGCTTGCTGCGGCTGCGGCTGAGGGCCATACGCGCCGCGGCGATGTCACCCCCGTGCATCAGGGCGTTGATGTAGACCTCGTCGGGGTGCTCGTCCTCGTCGGAGTGTTCGTCCGCATCGGAGGTGCGCGGACGCTTCGCCGACTCCGTGTCCGACGAGTCCTCGCGATCGCGCTTCGCCGTGGTCTTCGCGAGGAGGTTGCGCGCACGCTTCCTCGCGAGCATCTCGTCGCTCGGCTCGACGGTGTAGGCATCCCGGGTCGTGATGTCGCGCCACTGCAGCTCGGTGGTGTTCGTGAAGGCGACCGTGTAGATGCCTTCGCAGCGCTCCTCCTGCTGCTTGCGCTGCAGCTCGAGGGCGTTGCGGCCCGCAAGGTTGTCCGCGGCGATCGCCAGTAGCTGCCACGGTGCCCGCGCCGTGGCGTCCCGCTCCGCGAGGCAGCGCGCGGCGCGGTTGTACATGATGGCGGGGTTGCAGGTCCCATCGGTGTTGACCACAGCGGCCCACCCCGCGTAGGACGGGTGGTGGCGGGAGCCGCCAACCTGGTAGTCCATGATGCAGCCGCCCATCGCATCGGTCTCGTCGAGGTAGCAGATGCCGTCGCGCTCGCCGTCGAGGAACTCCAGCTCCGCCTGCCAGATGTCGTTGTCCTTGCTCATGCCGTGCTCCGCGCTAAGGCGGGCCTCGATCGTGGTGACCTTCGTCCGCAGGTGCTCGATGAGCTCCATAGAACCCATCTTGTCGAACCGCCCGTACTTCTCGATGCCGTAGATGTAGTCGGAGACGGGGTTGGCCGAGCCAAGCTCACCGTCTTCGATCAGGCCGCAGGTGTCGCTGCGCAGCGCATCGTACACACGCATGGTCTCCTGCTCCGTGTCCACCTGGGTGGCCGGCGGCGTCGTCGTGTAGCCCTCTACAGGATCCGGCCTCGCAAAGGTAGGGTGCATGCTCTTGTCCTTGAGGTTGTAGATGTAGCGGTGCTTCCCGTTCCCATCCTCCCACAGGTCGACGTCCCAGAGCGGCCCGGCGGCCGTGCGCTCGTGCTCGACATCGCGCTCGTCATCGCTGTCCATGGTGGCCCTTGTTCCGTAGAATCACTTTGTGAGGTGGGTGACACCATTTGCATTCAAATTAAAATTCAAATTCGAAGAACGGTGTTGAGTTTTTTTTTCTTGATGTATTCGGGTTTTCTCGAGCGGTTTTGGAGACGATCGCTTCCCGCTGTCATTTTTCAAAGAAGCAAGTTGTGAAGTAGTATGGCGACGGTGCTCACGCGCACCGAGGCCGTGCAGCTCTTGTACGACGACACGAAGCTGCCGACTACCACCATCGTGGGCGCGTTCGGCATCCTGGACAAGTCCGGATGCAAGCTCTTGCTCGACAACGTGATGGCCGCGGCTTGGACTGCGTACAAGACGTACGAGACCTACGTGCCGCAGTCGCAGGCCGACTTCCGCGAGTTGGCGCCTGTCGCGGAGGCGAACCTTCTGCAGCGCGAGCTGGACATCCTCGAATCGGTCGGGTGGGCGGTGCCTGCGCGTACGCGCGTGGATGCCGTCGACAACCTGGCCCACGCGATGGGGGTGACGGAGCTGGATTATGGACGTGCTGCGGTGCTGAGCCTGGTCGTCGACGAGTGCGCGAAGATGACCGATGCGCAGTACGCGCGCGTCGTACTGTGCGCGGCGGCGCAGCTCTCCAGGACGCCGAACATCAAGTGGACGGCGAAGCTCGCGTCGGCGGACATCGGAGCCGACTACATCATGGCGTGGGCCGTTCGTGTCGCATGCATCGGTGGCCCGCCCGTCATGAAAGGGGTGAAGCGCAAGCGTGTGTAAGGATGGAAGTGATGGGTAAACACCATTTATCATTTATTGTTACATGCCACTGCGGCGCCTGAGTCGTCGGGCCAAAGATCTAGTGTGCATGCGCCATATGGCACTGTGCGCCTACTGCGGACGCGACCTGTGCGATGCATTCGAGGTGGACCACATCAACGAGTGCTGTTCGGACGACAGAGAGGTCAACCTCGTCGCCACCTGTGCACTGTGCCATGCAATCAAAAGCCGGCATGTACGGCTGGGAAGAGACTGGTCTCGCATGCGCGCGGAAATTGACGCAAATACAGAGATGGCCCAGGGTCACTGGCGTAACGACGAAGCGCACGAGATATATGGGCGGCTGCCGGCGTGGCTCCGATCGAGGGTGAGTCGCAGCGACGCGCGCCTGTACCGTATAGCACTGAGGCCGGATACTGGGGCCCTTGACATCGAGCAGTTCCGCTACACGCCAGAGCATCCGCGAGATCGCCATAGTGGACTTCGCGGCGTCTAGTCAGTCGGTTCCCCATTTGTGGCGTGCAGCTCGTACCGGACATAGGCGCCATCTTCAAAGTGAACGTGCAGTTGGCTATGTAGTGTGCTGTGCTCGATGGTAAATACCGCGACGCTCTCGCTGTGGCTTTCGGCCTGCTTCAGTGACATCTGGCGAATCACGCGTTGTGTCGCCTCGCGTCGAGAGATACCAGGCTCAAGCCATGCATCAGCCTCGCGCTTGTACACGTCGTGTACCTCCCGCACAGACGGGGCCTGTCCGCCAACCGACCGGTGCACTGCCTGCCGAGCCTCGTCGTCCATGACATCAGACACTCCGGACATCTTTTACTAAAGTATAAGCTGGATACGGTCCTCGGGTACCTTAAGCAGCACGTTAGGCAGCGCCGCCGCCAGCTCACCCTGCGGTACCGGCGCCGTATTCGCATTCGCAACAGCCCTCTTCGCACCAGCCCTCTTCGAATATAAAACACCCGCCAATGCGAGGACCACCGCTACGCCTGCTCCAATAGCGGCGTCCGTGCCATACTCACACCACCAGCCGCAGGTAGTGCACGTTTTTAAATTGCATATCAGGTTACTAGACGTGTCCGTGCACGCTTCACCGAGAACGGTAGGGCAGCTGCTACTGCGATGCCGCGTCGTTACGCCAGGCCCACATGCGGCAGAACAGGGGCTGTACGTACCCCACGCGGCATATACACATGAAATATCGGTCGAGCAGCTACGGCAGGTGGCGGTGACCCCGGTGCATACCTGAAAGGCCTGCGTGTCGGTGCATCCCTCCGATCCAGCCGGACCGTTGCGCGATCGCGTTTGTACATGGGTACCGCACGCCGGATCGCACGTGGGTGGAGCCCATGCGCTCCACGGGGAATACAGGCAGCCAGCCACCACATCCGGGATAGGCTGAGCCGGCGTGGGAAAAGGCGTAGGGGCGGGGGTAAGGGCCGCCGGGCAATCGGCGACATTGCAGACAGCGGAATCCGACAAGTCACTGCACGATACACCGTTCACGGTGTTACAGCTGGTACTACGATGCCGTGTCTTTACACCGTTGCCGCATCGGGCAGTGCACGGGCCGTACGCACCCCACGAGCCATACGAGCAGCTCGACAGCGCCCCACATGTCGAGCAAGTGGTGGGGGTGCCGCTGCAGCGCTGATAGCCCTGTGTGTCAGTGCAGTACGCAGATATACCGCCATTGCGCGAGCGCGTCTGGGTATGGACCCCGCAGGACGTAGGGCAAGCGAACGGTTGCCAAGCGGTCCACGGGTTATAGTTGCACGTTGGCACAGGGGCTACCGTTGGGACTGGGACTGGGACAGGCACCGGGCATGCCTTGAGGTTACAGACCGTGGAATCAGACGAGTCACTGCACGGTGCACCGTTCACTACGTTACAGCTGGTACTGCGATGCCGCGTCTTAACGCCGTCCCCGCAGACCGCGGAACATGGCCCGTATCCGCCCCACGCCATATACGCGCAGCTTGTTAACGTGCTGCATGTACTGCACGTCGCAGGGGTCCCACTGCATGGCTGTGAACCTTGGGTTTGCGTGCATCCGGGCCCTCCGTCGCGAGCGCGTGTCTGCACGTGGGTTCCGCATGCTGTAGGACAAGTTGGGGCCCAATCGCTCCACGCCGAGTACTGGCACGGCATTGGAGCGGGGGTGGTTTGCACCAGCACCGGGCAAGCCTGGGTATTGCATGGATGTTCCCCGTCTGCGCACATCATCTTACCGCCACCGCATGACTTCGAGCAGGATGGCGGGTCCCCACTCGGTACCGGCGCCGCCGTGGGCGAGGGAGTAATATCCGGGTTCTTGCTACAGTCACTTGGCATATGGCCACTTAGGCCAGCGTTGTAGGCTCTGGTGAGTGCAGAATTTCCAACTGCGGAGCTAAAGCCCTGTGAACCCGAGTCAAAGTTATCTTCGTTGGCCGTCCAGATCATCCCCCCATATAGTTCTTGTTTGTATGCGTGGTACCCCTTATGCTGCGCAGTGCATGGAGTGTCGAACGTAACGTTGATCTGCCAGTTTTGAACCGCGGCTGCACTACTACCGCCCATCACCGCCCATGCGCGGACGCTTGAACTCCAAAACCCGATATTCGGCGGCGGATGCAGCTGGCTTACCTTCACGGCGGCCCATGCGGTGTTATTGGTCTGGTGGAGCGGGGGTGTATGCGGTGGGAAGATGCCGGAATGGGCCATTGCGTAAAATGGAATCGGGCCGGGGCCTTGAGCCCCCCCAGGGCAGCCCCCTGCATAGCAGTTGACTATCGACTCGGTGCCAGTCAGTGCACTTCCATCGGCATCTCTCTGGGTGTAGCGGCCATAAGCACCGAGACCTGCCACTATATTTCCCGAGCCGGAAGGGCCGAGGAACTGTTTCCACATGTCGATAGCACCCGACACCGTGTACGCCTTGACGAGGGCGATATCGGCGGCCCAGCCAGGACCAGTGGGATATGGATTCTTAAGGGTATAGTCCGCATACCACGGCTTATACGAGCACAGGCCGGCTTGCTTCCGGAGATAATCCAGGTAATCACTGTTGCCTATAGACTCGATGTCCAAAGCAGCGGTGGCTGTGTTGCAATGTTCAGCGTTGAAAGGCCCGCCATAGTCGTACGTCATCACACCCACAAAGTCAATCCCCGTTAGGCCCGCTTTGGCTTCCTTGTATGCATACGGAGCCACGGAGTACACGGCAGCGCTTATTGCCACGCCCGTCATCAACGAGGAGGACTTGAGCTTTAGCAGGAAATCGTTGTACTGCTCCATGTTAGCCGAGACGCACGCGGTGTCAGTATTGGGTACGCCCACCTTAAAACTCCCTGGAGCAAGGCCACTTGGTATATCCGTGTCGCCTGTCGCGTATCGGTTTTCACACACAACACAATTCTTCGCGCGCATAGATGACTGGCACGTATCTCCACCGCTCATGGAGTTACCGGGGTACTCCATGTCGATCATGAATCCATCTACCGGTACTTTGAACTTCGTGTGCATGCATTCCTTGAACGCGGACATCATACCGATGTACTCGCTGATCAGCGCCGATTTCGTGGCAGCCGGGACATTGTACGCGCCAGTATTCGCATATATCTGAGCTTCAGGCGGGTTCGCCGAGGGGCGGAGCCCGTTCGACTGACAGGAGCCTACGCCGGCAGGGCTGCACGCCGTCCACATCAGTACATTATTACCGCCACGACCCATTAATATGCTCCAGTCGGGCGCAGACGATCCAGGATATGTCCAGCCGCCAATCATGAAGTGTATCTGAACGTCTGGATTTTGCGTCTTCCATTTGTCGTTATACGCATCCGAAATGCCTTGCGCCGTAGCCGTGTATGTCTGGCCAGCATCTCCATGCAGATTCCAGCACCCAGGGCGTACGGATAATGATGCACCAGCCCATGCAGTCTGAACTTCCGTACCAGATGGATTGGGGTCTAGCGAACCGACGATGATCACATCACAGTACTCCGCGTTGACGTCGCCATACCACGCCTGGCCGGAGCTGTCCGGGTAGTGGTTACCCGCGAACCTGTACGCCGACCAGTTCATGACAAAGCATATACTTTTAGGTACCCCGCCCACCCGTGCCAATTGTGCCACTGGGTCAAATGATGCAGGGCATTTCGGCGCTGGTACCTGCACCGGCGCGCGGCGGCGTGCGACGGTCGGAGCCTGTGTAGGCGACGCGCGTCGGCGTGAGACCGTCGGCAGGCCCGCGACGGGCGTCTTCGATGGAGTCGGCTCGGGAGTCGGCACGGGCGTCGGCACGGGCGTGGCCGCAGGATCGGTCCCATCGTCATCCCAGCAGCAAAATCTCCACGAGCAGACTTCGTTTGCGCTGCCACCAAAGGGACAATTGACCAGGTTGCCCCCGACGCCCGGAAGAAGGCACTTACCGCTGCGCGATCCCACGCTGCAGGGCGTATCTCCAATCAAACTACACGTGGGCCGCGCAGGGGGACCCGCAATATCTAGATCAGCACAGCAACCCTGCGGCTCAGGTTTCGAGGCTGTCGAGAAGTATTTGGAGGGAATAAAACTCGAGGCCGAGTCGATCTGTATGAGTCCGCTCTTGGGGGTATGTGAACAGCCGGTCTTCCCATCAAGGGGGGAAGAGCACTCCCCGGCAGCAATCCGCAACATGCTGTTACAGGAGGCTTGCGCCATGCCAGCATCCTTCCATCCCTTGGCGATGTTTTGAAACGAGATGTTTTCGTCGTCGTAGTAGCTCTCTGTCGCCGCGCAATCCTGAATCGTGTTGGGCTCGGCCTGGATCTCGCTGAATGGCGGCGGATTGGGACACGCCCCGGTAGGCGGCGTATACGGGGATCCACCGTACACGGTATTGCATATGTCGTTGGACGCTTTGACAGCGGCGGCGGTGATGTACCCACACTGCTCCCTGGTACACGAAGTGGCGCCAGCGACCGTGAGGCATTTGTCCTGGGTCGCAATACCAGGGACATTTAAAGGTCTGCCAGGTTGGTCAGAGTTGTCTTTCAGGAACTTATAGTCGTAGTAACATGAAAAGGGCCCTTGACCAGTGTTGCCGCCACCGTTCCACACCCGCCCCGTATTTACAGCGTGGCAGAAAGGGCCGATAAAGTTACAGGTATTGCCTGAGCCATAGGCGGCCACCTGCTTCGGCAGAACCGGGGTCTCAGTGGACACGGGAGTGCCTCCGGGGTAGCAGGCGTGAAAATCCAATTCTCCGCAGAGGGGAATGCCCTCGAAGAAATGTCCTTTGTGCAGAAACAGCCCCTTCGCTAGCAGCGCCGCATGACAGGGGTTATTTAGGTCCAGCTTCCCTAGCAGCGCATCCGGGTCGGCCGGCGCGGCCGGCGCGGCCGGCGCGGGCGTGGGCAACGGCGTGGGCACCGGCGTGGGCACCGGCGTGACAGACGTATCCGCAGGTGGCCAAGGTCGGCTGGCCTCTTCTTTAGCCTCGCAGGCTCCGTCCATTTTAGCACAGATATTGGTAAGCAACTCGCTCAGCTTCGCATACGGAACTTCCTTCGCCCTTGGCTGCAAGCAGGACAATGCTAAGGGCCCTGCGCCGTCCAGAAGGTATCCCGTATGGGTTCCCGCGTCGTTCCATTCGCCGCTCCATGAGCGCGTGCCGATTTGCAAATTTAATACAGTGTGGCCCGGATTCAAGTGCGGTGATGTACCACGTGCGCATCCCTGCTGCATGAAAGTTGCTGCACCGCATCCACCGTGGAATAACCCATGCCCCCAGCTGATTGCGACGCCTACTTCGCTGTCGCCCTTAGTGGCTATCGGGGTTTCAAAATACGAATCGCCGAAGACGCCTTCTATAACGCTTTTCTTGATTAGACATGACGTCGTCGTGCCGCCGCTGGTCGAGCCGCCGCCGCTCGTTGCGGCGATGACGGTGTTCGTGTGCTCGAAGGTGGACGGGTTGTTCGCACAATTACTTGTGATCGCGTCTAACTGGTCCGACAAACGATTAAACGCGGGGCACGTACCATACGAACTAACTAACGAGCAGCCCATTGATTCGTCCATTTTGCTAGTCGAGCATGGGGAATTGCCTATGCCGGGTCCCAGAACTCCATGTGCCAGCACGGCCACCTTGCCCGAGGGGTCGTTGATAAGCTGCACAGCACCGTCGCCCTGCGGGAAAGATTTGCCCGCAGGCCCACACGTAGGGTAGATAGCTTGGTCGCCGCATTTCCAATTGGCTGTGCCGGGCACGTGCCCACGCGCATAGGGACCACCATATTTCACGGCGTATAGGTCATTGCTAGTTGGACCCACGGCACACTTGTAAAAGGTGTCTAGATCCCCGCCGGTGCCCGTATCCCCGGATCTGACCCCATCCGCGCAGTTAGACCCGACCTGTCCACCACCACACGAAGCGTCGGCGCCGTTCGGTGTCACTCCAGCTACAGCGATGTTGTTCACGTGCAGAGCACCGGCCGTAAATGCCTTTGGAGTGCTATCCGAGTCGCTTACTTGGCCACCACTGTAAAACCAGGCGTCATCCCAGCCTAGTACGGTACTATCCTGCGTACATGACGGCTGGGAGGGCGCAAGAGTAGGCGGGGTGGGATACGGCGTTTCCCCTGCCGGTGGCGGGGCGTGAATGTGCTTGCAGTAATTGCCTTGTTGTGCGGCGCCTGCCGTTGCGGCGAGCTTGTCCTGCTGCGTACTACCATACTTTTCATTGTGCCCAGCTACCGCCATAGACAGAGCCTGCCCATTGTTGCAGTCCCAGCCTATATCCCAGGCCATGATGCCGCCTATCGTGCGATCGCAGCTTGCAAGGGTGCTAAACACCTGCAGTGCATTACTACCTCCGTCGATTTGATCGTGGTACGTATCAATAAAGCCGGCCTTCTGGCAGGGGAATTGGCCCGTGCAGCCATTTGGGTCGTCAAAATGAAAACCTTGCTGAGCTGGGACACCAAGGATGAGTTTCTCGCGTGGTATGGGAGTCCCCCCAAGTTGCACTAACCCCATAGTCTGTTTCGCCAGAGAGTCACTCCACACTTCGGCACTCATCAGGGCTATTAAGTACTGCGACCGCGCTTGCACTGATTGCATGCCCGCACCCGCATCGGTGCCCATATTATACGACTGGATCTGCACGTAGTCGATCTCATCAGCGGCTAGCTTCCATATCCAGTTGTACAGAAACGATGGTTGCCCAGCCATTTTTACGAGTCGCCCACCTGGAAAGAGATCGGCCCATGGCCATTCGTTTACTCCCCATCGACCAAGGCCAAACCCCCACGTGTCGCCCACCTGCGGTGCCAGACTAACATACACTCGCTTGTCTTGCCCTCTTTGTTTGACTTGGGCCCGGACTTGTGTGATCACATCGGCGAAGTATTGCCCGCCGCTGGCGCCGGTGCAGGTTCCTTTCTCGATATCAAGATCAAATCCGTCGAACCCCCATTCGGCTACCGCGTTGACCAAGAAATCGATCAGCAGGGCTTTTGGGCCTGAACTAGTGCAGTCAACTATTGCGGTGGCCCCCCCAACGCTGATAATGACTTTGCGATCGGATCTTCCGCCCGGATTGGTGGGGTCTTTTGTATACGCAATTCTCTGCTTAATCGCTGCAGGCGTACAGAAGTTACATGGGACCGGCACTGGATTAGTACCTTCTGAAATGATGATGGCCGTCGGGTTGTCCTTGTCGTTATATGTCGCAAAGGCAACGAGCACGGTTTCATAAACCCACGGGATGCTGTTCCACTGCGCGAGAGTACTGATCTCAGGGGGGGTGGGTCCGTATCTTGTTCCGTTATCATGTTTCCCTATACCAACGATAACGATGTCTTTGCTGCTATCCAAGGCATAACCCCCCCCTGACTGAGGGCAGCTGGGGCAGAAGTACCCACGCAGGTTAATGGTTCCAGCGGTATCGCCGGTTGCGTCGGTGCGACAGGAGGGGTAGCCGATGACTGTATGACCCGGCTGTGTGTAGTTCAATGCCGCTGTAGCTGTGGTAGTGGTGGTGGTGGTGGTGGGTGTGGTCCCGGTAGTTGTGCCATCGCCGTCGCCTCCGCCTGCCGGGGCTGCAGTGGTGGTAGTTGTGGTGGTGATGCCGGTGGCGCACCATATATAACTACCCGTGCAGCCTGACTGGGGCTGCCCTGTCCAGCAATCCCCCGCCCAGGCGCCTTGACCTTGACACATACAATCCGACGTGGTGTCACACGCCCCAAACACAATCCGAACAACTTCTAGAATCACGAGGTATCTCATACCGGTAATATCAGGACATACGCCTCCTTTTATATATAGGGAATCGCCGCACTTACTCGGACTTACGGTCAATCACAACGACTTCAAGCCTAAGTGGTGGCGTATCTCGGTTCACGTACGAGCGTACCATGTAGCGCGTGAGGATGTACATTGCCATCAGAAGGTACACCAGGACGACCAGGGATATCAGCGCAGCCACGACTCCGAATTGCATTTCTAGACACCGTCTGTCATCTCCCAAGGCGAGGCGGGGGTCACCATTTTCCGCGGCGGTGTCGTAGGCACGTCGGGCAATACGAGCGTGGGAGTTGGTTCCAAGTCAATAGCCGGCGGCCTACGCTTCCTGCGTGGCTTACATGGCGTGGGCTTGGCAGCCTCGACAGCCTCGGAAGTCTGCGACGCCTCGTCGTGCCTCCGGGTTAATGCCGCAGGCCGAGGTGTCGCAGGCCTAATCGGGTTCTCCACGACATCAAACGTTGCCTCTGGCTTGGCGCCAATCGAGCCCCCCGCGTCCGTAGAGTCGCTGGGTGTTACTTCCTGTTCGGTGGATCTCTTGCAGCAGCACTGGCCCATATTGTCTTTATGGCATGTAGGTACTAAAGAGTGCAATCTCTCTGCTGTAATGGAAGTCGTGCGAAAGAAACACCCCGTGCACATCCCCTGCCGATTCCGACTGCCCGACAAAACGGAGCTCAAGCTCCTGGTACCGCGCGATGCTACCGCCGGATGGGCGATGCACGCCGCCCGATGCCGCATGAGCGAGGGCAGCTCCACCACCGGTTACTTTCTGTTCTGTGGCGGCCGCATGTGCGTGGGTTCGACGCCCCTGTCCAGGCTGGACACCGACAAGCCGAACGAGATCCATTTCGTCGTGATGGAAGAGAACACCTTTGGCTAAGCGAGTGTCAACTCCTGCTGCAACTCGTCGCTTAGCACGCGGTAGGATGCCGCGTCCTGCTGGTTCCCCGTTTTCTGCAGCAATCCGAGCTGGTGCCGTGTGCGTATACCGCGGCTTCCCTTGGCCTTGTACTCCCGGCAGGACGTAAATGGGTCCAGCCGCCTGTCCGCGCACTCCCCGCACTGGCCGTCTATGCACTGCGCCTGTCCATTGCACTCCTGTATAGAAAGCGCACTCGTTTCCGTACTGAACACCAATGCGACACACGGG
>Ga0308013_10001359_pt1 | contig 12064 bp, 11 predicted proteins | sample Neamet181_FD_203131 | JGI IMG/M metagenome (GOLD analysis project Ga0308013, IMG submission 203131) | Marine microbial communities from water near the shore, Antarctic Ocean - #181 | ecosystem: Environmental > Aquatic > Marine > Unclassified | place: Southern Ocean | collected 2014-07-25
AGTTGTAGAACTTGATTCATCTAATAATTTTTTCCAAGCACTAGCATGAGAAAAATAAGCTTTACCCGTACCATGAACATGAGCGAACATACCGTGATATGTTGAAGCACTTGGTAAATCACCTTCTGCTGAATACAAGTTTGAGTATAATATTTTACCTGTTGTAGTAATATTACTAGAACCCATATCTAAATTAGAACCTGTTACAGCAGCAATTGATCTCGCACTTGTGTGATACAAGTTTGAAGAACCTTCTGTAATATTGTCAGTAGTAACTGTTGAAAATTCTAAAGCATTTGCACCTGAATTTACTTTAACAAATTTTCCTGCTGCACTTGAATAGTTTGCTGGTGTGTCTGATAATCCAGTAAAGGTTGCTGAACCACCGCCGCCTGCTGTATCATCTGCTATTATCCATTTACTTGATGAACTTTGGTATTTTAAAATCTTGTCGTTAGCGATACCACTTGTATCAACATCTGATAATGCGTTGATACTTGACGCTGCTATTCTTACATCTGCTCTAGCGTCTGCTCTTGCACTTGTGTGATACAAGTTACTTGAACCCTCTGCGACCGCATCTGAATTACCTTGAGTGAATGATATAACACCAGTTGAAGAATTGTAAGCTAAACTTCCTGTTGCTGATATTGAACCTCTTGCTCTTGCAGTTGTGTGATACAAGTTACTTGAACCTTCAGCAATTTCATCTGAATTATCTTTTGTTAAAATTTGTGAGTCAACGTATGCTTTAACTGATTGTTGAGATGGAAGTTTAGTAGCACTATCTGATACCATGTTGTCTTCATCTATCAATGCGTTAGTAATTCTTGCATCTGCTCTTGCGTTTGTGAAATATAAATTAGTGCCTTCACTTAAATTTGTTGTTGACTTCGCTGTAAATCCTGCGTCAACTCTAGCGTCTGCTCTTGCAGTTGTGTGATACAAGTTTGAAGAACCCTCAGAAAGATTATCTGTATCTTTTGTTGCTAATTGAGTATTAAATCTTGGGTCAAATGTAGAGTTAAAATCACTAGTAGTTAATTTGGTAGCAATACTGTTAGTAATTGTTGTAGAGAAATTAGCGTCATCACCTAGTGCTGCTGCTATCTCATTTAATGTGTCTAATGCGCCTGGTGACGAATCAATTAAAGCGTCAACTTTTAATTGTGCTCTTGCGTCTGCTCTAGCATCTGTGTAGTATAAGTTTGTGCCTTCTGCTAAATCAGAGGTCGTCTTACCTGATAAATCAGTTGTAAAATTAGATGTACCATAACCATCATTTGTAATAGTTACTGTGTTACCACTAACTGCTGTTGTAACTCCTGTGCCACCAGCAATTTGTAAAGTTCCACCTAAGGCCTGAGTTATTGCTGTAGCTGCATCACCTCTAAATAAAATATTAGGGGTTGCTAATTTTGAATTGGGAATTGAACCCGCTAATTGAGCATTAGATATTGTTCCAATCAATGAACTTGTAGGGTAATCGGTAGCGTCTGATAGATTAAATGCTGGAGTAGCATCTGTTGAACCTAGACTTAATGTAAGACCACCTAAACTAATAGTAGTATTTAATGTTGTTCCGTCACCAAAACCGGTGTAAATTTCGTTGAAGTTGTCGTTGATTTTAGTAGCACCTACTCTTAACGTATCTCCTGATGCGTCATTTGCCGCTGATCCAATACCTACTGTTTGTTTTGTCATTTGTGTCTATTCCTTAGATGTTTTTATAATACTCATAGTATATTTATAACCAATTACTATTATTTATACAAGTTTTTTGTGATCTAATGTTAGTATAAATAGTATAAAAAAAGGAGTAATAATGAGTTTAGAAGTAAGATTTAGGTATACAAATACCGCCTATCCTGATAAGACCTTTGAATCTGTTCAGGTGTTTTTTTTAGATGAGTATTGTAATCCAGATACTGAAGTTAGAAAACTACATGATCAGTTATCTGAAGATTATCAATTAACAAAATTTACTGTGTTATCAGATGATAAGAAAAGTGTCATATATACTGTAATTCTAAAAAAAGAAGACGATAGAGAAAGATGGTTAGAAGAAAGAGCTGAATTAGGTGATATAGACAAGAATTTAAAAGAAGAATATCTGGGAACTGTCTGATCCATACGTTTCACACTTGACAAATATTGAAAAATATGTTATTATGTGAATAATTATAATTAAATAAACTAATAAGGAAAAACATGAAGAAATATATAATTACGTTTTTGATGATATTATTAACGAATACATCATTTGCGCAAACTAAAACCACTTTCGTAAATGCGGGTAGTGATACCGGTGGATTTCACCAAGTATTAACAATGATTGCTGACAAGTTAGGTAACTCTAATTTTATTCAAGCAAATAACCCAGTAGTTGCAGGAACACACTTTGATAATAGTAATGTTCTTACTATGTGGTCAACAGAATGGCCAGGAGATGCATCTCTTCCATCTGTAGTAATAGATAAAAATACAATCGTTGCTGTTCAAGCATACGAGACTATTCTTTGTAGTCGTACTTTTAATTCATTATCAGACATGAGTGGTAAAGATATTAAGATTGCAACATGGGGTTCAATCCCATCAGTTACAAAATTTCTTAATGATTTAGGAAAAAGTAACAATGTAAACTTTGATATCGTACCTTACGATGGTAGTGGTTCTACGACTAGAGGTTATCTAGGTAAAGATGCAGATACTATCTTTACAATTCAAACTAAACAATCAAAAGTTGAAGCTGACGGAAACTGTTTCGCATTTAGTTCTGAAGGTGATATAGAATATGCGTTTGTTGATATCATTTTAGCTGTTAATCCTGAAAATGGAGCACTAGAAGAATTCAGAAAAGCAGTATCTGAATTATCAATGACAGAAGCGTGGGAAACTGCCTTCGCTGGTTCAGTAACTTATGTAATGAATAACGATAACGCAACTTCACTTGTAAATAAAGTTGAAGCTGCTGTTACTTTAAATAGTAACTAAACGTATTCAATACAATTTTGAAGTTCGGTGTTGACGAGATTGAATGTTTTTCTCATTTCATTTTCGTCAGCGCCAGTAATTAGAAAAGAAATTCTAAGCTGTCTATCAGCTGTAACGTGAGTAAACTTTGGTATTGTCTTACCAGGTTTTAACCTATCCATATGATTATTAGTCGCACAAAAATATTTAGATAAGTGACTAATATCTTTATTATTTTTTATTATACCTGGTTTTAATTTAGAGGTAGCCCAGTAAAGGTGTTTATCAAAAGAAAATGATTCATCATTTAAAATTTTTGACATTATCTCATTGTTATGAATAGAGTCCATCTGTTGTAATCCTTGTCCTAGTCTAGGGTTACAATCTATATACTTAATAGTGTTTTCCCATGTATAAAAATCTGGTCCAGAAAAAAACATATTCTTTAAGTTTAAACTAGTAATAAGTTTATTAAAAAAGTTTTCAGCTGTTTCTACAACATTTTTAGGAACATCTTTATTATCAAAGCTCATCCAGCCATCACCTTTTGTTTCATATGAGTATTGACTAATTTGATTGTAACCAAGTGTACCTTTAACCCACATTAAAATTTTAAACTCTTGTTTATCATTTACATAACCATATGGACCCCACAGAGTAGAATCGTCTGGTAATTGTTCTTGAGCCATATGATAGTTATTACGATTATTAAACTCACCATCTGATTTACCTTTTTTATTATTTTCAAAGAATGATGAGTATGATCTAGTAAATTTATCGTAGGATTTAACGTGTAACAAAAAATCTTTTTTATTTTTAAACGATAGATAATTTAATCCACCTGGCTTTGCGCCTGAACCAATAACTGGTTTTATTATAAAAGGTTTATTCTCAAATACATCTAAATGAGTATGATCTGTGGGTATAACACTATGAGGAACGATACTATTAAGACCTATATCAATACACCAGTTATCCATCTTTGATTTATCTGATAAGATATCAGCGGCCTTTTCCGATATATTAGTTATGCCCCATTGTTTCTCTAACTTTGCTTGTATGGGTAATAAACTTTCTGATATCGTATAGACTCTGTCATATGGACCTACTATATCATCAAAGTTTTCAGTAACAACATCTACGTCATGTCCATTGGCTGTTAATCCTTTTTTAAGACATTCATATCTGTGCCAACCTCTTGGGTATCCTAATATTAAAGTACGCATAATTCAAATGTTACAGTGTGTGTATCTGGATTAGATATTTCTATTTTACAATTAAAAGTATCAACTAATCGCTTTCTTAAATAATCTATATCATAAAATGAATAAAAAGCAGAACAAGATTTTAACTTTAAAGTTTCATTTGATGGAGTAAATTTGTCTTGGTTAAATACTTGAATATCATTAACAGTACGCTTTTCTTCTTTCCTAGAAGTGGCAAGTAAATAAGAAATTTTATTATCATCTTCTTTAACCTGAAGTGGAAAACTAGTACCACTTATATCTGTACTATGATATCTATTGTAAATTAATTCTAACATATCAGTTTGGTTTTTATCATGGACATTAAATATAATTTTCTTTTTAGTTCTTTTAATAGCAAATTTTAATGTTTCAATTAAATCATTATAATCACACGAAATTGCTACATTATAAAAAAATGTATAGTCGTGTTCTTCTATGTCAGGAAACATTGTATTTGGATCTCCAGTTATATTATAAATCCAATTAAATTTATCATAAAAGTAAAAATTGGAATCTGGATATAAATACTTTCCATAATCTCTCGCTATTGGAACCACGTCTAAACAAGAATACTTTGTAATAAAATTATCCTCATTATTATATAGTAAGTTTCCAGCACTACCACCAATATCTAATACAGAACCCGGCTCTTTAAAATAAGATTTAAACATTTCTTTTACATGCCCAATTGGACTACCTAGTATTTGAGATGAAGCTTTCTTTAAAGGATATATTTTTCTTACATCATGTAAATCACTAGGGACACCTTCTCCTTTATAATCTATAAGAAAATTATTAAACTTTTTTTTATTCATATATTACCATCACTCTTATTAAATTATCCCAAAACAAATCTGTTAAGAAGTAACCATACAATACAGGAAAGGTATCAACTTTTCTTAATGAATACCCAATAGCACCTAATACTATTAATGAAATAACTATCCATTCTTTCACAGGATAAATGTTTATACTCATAATACATATGAACGTTACGATAGCAACAATAAATGTATTCTTATGTTTTTTATATAGTTGTGCTAATGTTCCTAACATATTAAAACAACCCCAGGATAATATTAAACCTACTACTAGAACAAAGGGAACATAATACAGAATATTAGTAAAGTAACCCATTGAATCTACACTAAAGGTAAACCCTTTTGTAACAATCAAATAGAATATCAACACTTCACTAGCAACAATTGGTATACCTAATATGATTAGAGGTAACAATGAGCTTAACGAACCACTATTGTTTGCCGCTTCAGCTGCTGCTATCTTATTTAAATCTTTCTTAACAAAGTTGGCACTCAAATAACTACCTAGTATATTGGTAACTCCTGGAATAAGACCACACCAGAACCCTATAAAACTTCCTATACCTGTTGATGGTAATGTACTTGTATCATAACCAAATTTAGTTATCTTTTGTTGTTCTCCTATTTCAATGTCTCTAAATTTTAATAACTCTGGTATAATGTATAGACAGATCATAACAGCACTAAAAGGAATACCTAATGTTAAGTAATCAATACCAAATGTTCCCCATGTTTCAAATGTTGTATTATTAAAACCTATCTTTGCTAATACACCACCTAGTAAAAAGAGAAGTATAGTTTTCCACACCTTTTGTTTTGACATAAAGGTTAATAAGACTATTGCTACACATATAATACTTAATTGTAAGGTACTATTATAGAATTGAAATATACTGTATAGACTAGACAGAAATAATAAGAACATTCCAATGGCAAAGATAGAACCTATTGTACTTGAAATTGCGTTATTACTAACAGCCAAATGTCCCTTGCCTTTTAAGAATAATTTGTGTCCATGTCTAGCAGTAACTACAGCTGTGGCATCACCAGGTATACCATATAAGATAGCTGTAACAGAATTGGTATAGTTAGATACAATTAGTATTGTTGTATAGAATAGTAATATATTAAATGGGTCTAAAGTAAGTAGTAATGGATAGAACGTTGCAATCGCTAAGAAAGGACCAGCGCCTGGTATAATACCAAACAACACTCCGGCTATAATTCCTAACGAACACCATAATATAGAAAGCATTTATTTTACCCTGCCATGATCTAACATTTTTTGAAATAAGTCTTTATCAAATTTTAAACACATAACTAATAACATTATTCCGTCAGTAGTAGAATGAACACTGTGTCTTTTATTACCATTAAAATACCAAAGAGAACCTTGTCTACCTTTAATAATTTTGTCATCATAAATCCATTTAAAATCTTTATCATTGCATTTAACAAACCCAACAAATCTAACTTCATCATAACTATAATCTTCTTTATTAATATCAAAGTGCTCAGGAAAATAACTTCCTCTATCCATACGTAAGAAGTGACAACGGCCTAACCAAGGTTTCCATGGTTCTAATATTGCTTGTAATGTAGGACAGTTCTTATATACATCTGTGGGTACATTTAAATCATGGTTGTGTATAGTCTCTCCAGTTTGTGTTTCCCAATCTCTTAAACTTGATAAGTCTGGTATACCATGAAGACCACCGTCAATACTAGTTACACTTAATCCCCAACGATTGTTTGGTTTCTTTTCATTGTAATTATATCTTTTCCAATCCTTCTCAAAAGGTTTCAATTCGTCTAACAACTTATCTCTTTTAAAACCTGGTGTCATTTCAATCCAATCACACATTGTACTTAATCGTACAAGAGCTTTGTCATCATCATTCATATTTTAACCTTTCTTTAATTATGCTATATGGACTATCAAATCCTACTGTAAGTGTAATTCTTTCTTTTTCTGTTTTATTTTTAACAGCATGAAGTTGTCTAGTGTTTATTAGATAAACTTCTTCGCCACTTATTTCTTCAAGTATTTCATTAAAGTCATCAACAAATATAACTGAACTATTATTAAAATCGCCCACAAGTGGAAAATTTAAAGAACATAATTTACTAAAATCTCTGTGTCCAGGAAGACCTCCCGAATGTACCTTGGAAAATTTCATTTGTCTGAGTGGAGTTTGTGTAACTTTAGATAATGCTTCACTCCAAGAAGTTGTAGGCACTGGAGCTTCATCAACGGGCCATTGTATACCATGTTGATCAATACCTCTATGATACGTTGCCTCTAAACATGATTTAATGATCTCACTTTTGGGCCATGAAAAATTATATCTCTTACTATACTTCGCTTCACCTATGTTCATACTATTATTTATACACCTTATAAATAGTGGTATAACATTGACTTTTTGTCTTAAATATGATATAATAAGAATTATGAATAAAGTAAATATAGTATGTACAGGCAAACCTGGTGATGGTCTTTTAAGATACAGTTACGAACATTGTCGTGCCCTAAATTCCAAAGGCATTAACAGTCAATGTGTAGTAATACCTAATCCCGATTTCACAAAAGAAGACTATATAAAATCTATTACAGATCAATATAAAACTTATCAAAATGTGATCTTTGATGATTACACTCCTTCTAAAAATGAGATTACTTTAGTCTTAGGTAGAAGTATGATAACCTTACCTTACCTAGATAAACATAAATATACTAAAGACCAATTATTAACTTTACATTTACTGTTTGGTAATAATATAATAGCACTTTATTCAGAAAACCACATAGAACAATATCCTAAAGCATTAGAATATTTTAAACCTAAAAAGGTTTATGATCTATGCGACCATGAAGTTTATCCTAATGGTGTTGGAACACAATACGAAAAGATAATTAACTTTGATGAATACAAACCTATAACAAATGATATACAATACAAACATTTATTTTTAGGAACAAACGAGATATACTATAAAGAGATAGAGAAACATATACACAAATATCCAGACCATGGTATTGTGACTTATAATAAGAAGTGGATTAATCCTAAGTTAAACAATCTATTTGCGCCTATTGAAAACATACTAGGTAAGTTTGAAACATATGTTTATACAAAACCCAATTTTGATCCAGCGCCTAGATTGTTTGTTGAGTTTAGATGGTTAGGAAAAAATGTAGATTATGTAAGAGATAAGAACATTAAAGACGGTGGTATTGTATATTGGAATAGACCTCAACCTACGAAAGAGATATATAACAACAATATAAATATACTTGTTGAACTAATAAAAGAATTATGATTTTAAAATACGGAAACCAAACAGTAGATTTTTATACTAAAATACAATCTTTAATTCAGACATCTCCTTGGAAAGATAGAGCGCTTACAGATGTTGCTTATGATGAAGATGGTATACCAAAACGTGTTGTTGTTTCTATGTCAGGTGGTTGTGATTCAGCAGCGGCATTCTTCTTAACAGCAAAATACTTTCCTAATATAGAAATATATCCTTTAACTTTAAGAGATGTAAATGCTCCTAAAGACGCTGATGCGGCCATTGAGATATCCAAATTTATTAAGAAACGTTTTCCTCACTCAAAGATTAATGATATAGAAGTTGCTTCATATAATGATTTGGATCCAAAGACTTATCCTAGAGCATTAAAAATGATTAAAGAAGACCCAGAATATAAAACTCTTAATGAGGTACAAATGTCAAAGTGTAATCAAATAGACGATACTAATAATGCCTTCATGGATAAGTTAGATAAACCTTTGAGACTTGATGGTATGACTGCTAATCCACCCGTAGATGTAAGAATGGGTTTCGCAGATAGAATGGCAAAACATCATCACCCAAAAAAATGGGGCGATTTTGAAATTGGTAGAGTACAAGGAGAAGTCAGACGTGACGTACATAATAAACCAGAGTTTAGATATAATGTATATAAACCTTTTCTAAATGTAAACAAAAGATTTGTTGCTGGTGTATTCAAAGAAAATAATTTAATGGACGACTTATATCCTATAACAAGATCGTGTGTAGGTGGTAAAAATCAAACAAACAATTTCACAGAATGGTGTTGGCAGTGTTTCTGGTGTTATGAAAAAGAATGGGCATTCAATGAAGTATCTGATAGTTAGTGGCGATAGTAATACAGATCCTTATTTTGATTCTATATCACACCCTACTATGAACTTTAATTATAGAAAGTGGCCTGAAAGATTAGCAGATAAACTAGGCATGAAAGCTATCAATCTGGCTAAATCTGGAATGGGTAATGAGTTTATTTACACAACTTTACGAAATAAAATAGTTGATATGGATCCAAGTGAAATTGGTTTAGTCATTGCTACTTGGACACAAGCTCCAAGGAGAGATTATAAAAAAGAGATACTTACGTCAAACCAACCTTGGTCATCAATACGAATTGATACTCATGGTAATTTACCGTATTGGGTTGAAAGAACTTTAGGATATTATATGAATTTTCAAATCTTATGTGAAAGATATAATTTACCTTATGTTCATTTTCAAATGATAGAACTTTATGAACATTTTATAGAGGGTGTCAAGCCTAGTCAAAATGAGGTTCACTATGGAGCAGATCCTGATACTCGAGCTATATATCCAGGTGATAGAGAAAAAGATGAACAAAATATAATTAAGATGATACTAGAATATGAAAAGAAATTGAATACAGATAAATTTATAGGATGGCCTCCAGTAGAAAAACTTGGAGGATTTAGATTTAAAGATAAACTTGATCTATGGAGCCAGAAAGATTCACCAAGGAGAGTATCTAATATTGATAATCACCCAAATGGATTAGGACATGTTGCTATTTGTGATAGATTATACTTAATGTTACAAGAATATAATATAGTACCAGAAGACGCAACTTCTCAAGCTAATAAACAAAAGGATATGCTTAGGCATAATTTTTTATAATGGACAGTTGGCATAAAGATTACTTACTAAACAAAGAAGAATACCTAAAACTTTTTGATACTACTATGCAAAAAGAACAGGAAACTAATGTTGAGTTTTTAGAGAAAAGTCTTATGAAACTAACAGGAAGAAATCATGCTGTTGTTTGTAGTAACGGAACAGACGCCTTACACTTCTCATTAATTAGTTTAGATATCAAACCAGGTGATGAAGTTATTACTACAAACTTCTCTTGGATATCTACAGCGTCATGTATATCAATGGTTGGCGCAACTCCTGTGTTTTGTGATATTGATATATCGTCTTATCACTTGTCACTTGCTAGTATAAAGAATATGTATTCGAATAAAACAAAAGCCATTGTGTATCCACATCTATTTGGTAACATGTCAGAAACAAAAGATATAATAGATTTTTGTAAAGAAAAGAATATCGCATTTGTAGAAGACGCTGCTCAATCAATAGGTGCTAGTTTGAATGGTGTAAAGGCTGGTTCAATAGGTGACATCAGTACATTAAGTTTCAATGCTAATAAAGTTATCGCTGGTATTTCTGGTGGTGGCGCTGTATTAACAGACAATAAACTACACGCTGAAACAATTAAAAAATTAAGAAAACATGGTAACAATGAAATGTTAGGTTATAACTCTAAAATGTTATTGATGAATGCTACGTTTATAGATCATAGATTAAAAAAGATAAATGAATATCAAACAAAGAGACAAGCAATTGCTAAGAAGTATGATGAACAATTAAAAGATTATGTGATTATTCAACCAACAACAAATGGTCTTAATCATAACTATCACAAATATGTTATCAGATTACCAAACAAAGAAATTAGAGATGAGTTAAAAGATAAACTTAAGGCAAAGGTTCACTACAATAAGCCTTTATCCGAGAATGTTATGTATAAAAATATCTATCATAGAACAGATAGTATGTATAACTCTAAAACAACAAGTAATACTATATTGACTTTACCTATTGATCCTTTTATGACAGACGCTGAGATCAGTAAAGTTGTCAATATAATTCTCATTGTATTAGACCAAGAAGAAACTAAATTCTTAAACAACATGAAGAAACTAATAGGTGATGATTATATAGATCAAAGTCTAATCAGCGAAACCACTGAACCAATCTACGACTATATAATAGAGAAGTGTTTTCAAACACCAGGTTATGCTGAAGAAGTAACATTTAAAGATCACAGAAAATTAAAGATCGCATTTAACAAATTTTATGAAAAACTTACAAGAATTACAAAATAACTATTTGGCGATAGACTTCTTTCTATCTATGTCCTGTAATAAGGACTGTCATTACTGTACAAGTTATACTTTAGAGATGAGAAATCTTACTGTTGATATGGATTTCTTAAAACAAACGTTAGAGTTCCTAGGAAATTATAAAGTCAGAGTTAATTTATTAGGTGGTGAGCCCGGTTTAATTAAAAATTTAGATGAAGTGATTAATGAGATTAAGAAAAATGATAATCATGCTGTATCAGTATTATCTAATTCATTTGTAAGAAAGAGATATCCTCATATACTAGAAGACAAGGATATACTATATGTTGAACACAATATATTGGATTGGTATGAAGACGAGGTTAAGAAATTAGGTAACTTTGATTTTGTTCCTGAGAATGATTTTAATAATCATAATGTAGTTGTAAAGACACCAAACTATTATGCCTTCAATCACTTGTATCCTGAAATAGTAAAAAAACTAGATCATAAGAATACTATGTGGAAAGCTTTCAATGGTAGATCAAAACTTTTTACAGATGTAATACAAGCAGCAGAGATTGATCGTAAGATGTGTGCTTCTTTTCCTATGGTACCAGTTATAAATTTTGAGAAAAGACATATCGTTCATTGTAGTAAAAAGTTTGCTAACAATACTGAACTATCCAAGACGTTTGATCTTACACAAGAGAATGTGGATAAGATGATGAACTTCCAACTATTTAAATATGAAAGTTATTGTGTAACTTGTACAGAATGGCAACAACCAAAAGGACATTTTCCTATGGGGAAA
>Ga0308013_10001360_pt1 | contig 12061 bp, 16 predicted proteins | sample Neamet181_FD_203131 | JGI IMG/M metagenome (GOLD analysis project Ga0308013, IMG submission 203131) | Marine microbial communities from water near the shore, Antarctic Ocean - #181 | ecosystem: Environmental > Aquatic > Marine > Unclassified | place: Southern Ocean | collected 2014-07-25
TGATGTGGTAGAGAAGAATGCACCGGTATGGTATGGAACTGAAGACCAAGTAAACCTAATTGTTCCAGAAGATGTTTTTCTCACAATACCACAAGGATCCCAAAAAGATCTTGATTCACAGATATTGCTTGATGGAATGATTGAAGCTCCTCTTGATACAACTCAAGAGCTGGGTAGAATGTCTGTCTCCTACGAAGGAGAGATACTCGCTGATTTTCCTATTATTGCTCAGCAGCCTGTATATGAGGCAAGTTTTTTCTCGAGACTATGGGACTCACTTGAGATATTGCTTAGGAGCTTTTCAGGAAAATGAAAAAGCAAGGTAGTCTTGAATCTTCCTTCATAGAGAATATAAAAATAGATAAATCTCAAAAGGCACCTAAAATCGAATATCCTTGTGAGTATCCCATTAAAATTCTAGGTAATTTTGGGGATGAGCTGCACGCATTGGTAATGACTGTAGTGGAAAAATACTCACCTGGTTTTGATCGGTCAAAAGTGAAAGTTAGAGATAGTAAAAACGGTAACTTTCAAGCTATTACTGTAGTCATAACAGCGACTGGTGTCGATCAACTGCAGGGCTTGTTTGATAATTTAAAAATTAACCCCTTAGTCAAGATAGTCTTGTAAGTTATTTTTTTATGCGCCAAACCTCTGTCCCTAGTTTAATTGTTCGAAATTTAGGTTGCTTGCAATACCTAGATACTTTCGAGCCCATGAAATTATTTACGTCTCAGCGTCAAAAAATTACTCCAGATGAAATTTGGCTCTTAGAGCATTTTCCTGTATTTACACAAGGACAAGCGGGAAATCAAGATCATGTACTCCGTCCGGGAAATATACCAATTATTCAGAGTGATCGAGGTGGCCATGTGACCTATCACGGTCCAGGTCAAATTACTGGCTACTTACTTATAGATCTTCAGCGTCTCGGTATTGGTATCAGAGATATTGTAAATATGATTGAAAAAGCCGTAATAGAAACTCTGTCGCATTGGGGCATAAGTGCTACGACGAATGCTAAAGCACCAGGGGTTTTTGTAGGTGACGCGACGACAAGTTTGGTTGGTGTTAAAAAAATTTCTTCTTTAGGGTTAAGGGTTCGTCGTGGTTGTAGTTACCATGGGTTTAATTTAAACGTCGATATGGATCTCGAGCCTTGGTCAAGAATAAATCCTTGTGGTTTGGATGTAGAAATGACGCAGGTAGTTGATATTTTGAAAAAAAATGTTTCCTTGGCAGATATTTCTTCGCATATAGCCAATATTTTGGCAAAAAAATTGGGGTATAATGATTATCAGGTTAAATTTAAATTCGATTAAATTGTTAGTAATAATTTTATGACAACGCTTAGCCTGCTTTACAAGGTCGATCATAATTCTTAAACACTTTGAGCGCCAAACCATGACAGATCTTAATGTAGTCCCTCCTCAGCGAACAAGACGAATAAAACAGGGTGAAAAATTACGGAGTGCAGAAAAGGTTGAGCGTATTCCTGTGAAGGTTATACCTACTGAAACTTTTCTTCGTAAGCCGAAGTGGATGAGAGTTCGTGTATCTTCTTCACCAAAAGTTCAAGAAATCAAAAGTATTCTCCGTAAAAATAAACTCTCAACTGTATGCGAAGAAGCTGCCTGCCCAAATCTTAGCGAATGCTTTGGTAACGGTACTGCTACCTTTATGATTATGGGTGAGATCTGCACACGCCGTTGCCCATTCTGTGATGTTGGTCATGGAAAGCCAAATAAGCTTGATTTGAATGAACCTAAAAGCTTAGCTGAAGCTATTCATGAAATGAAATTACGATATGTCGTTATTACTTCGGTAGATCGAGATGACCTAAGAGATGGAGGAGCACAGCATTTTGCGGATTGTATCCGTGAAGCGAAGACTTTAAGTCCCGATCTTAAAGTAGAAGTTTTAGTTCCTGATTTTCGTGGAAGAATGCAAGTAGCGTTAGATATTCTTACCTCAACACCACCAGATGTTTTTAATCACAATATGGAGACTGTTTCACGACTCTATCGTGAGGCAAGACCGGGTGCTAACTATGATTGGTCACTTAAGTTATTACATGATTATAAGCGTTCTAATCCTAGCGTGCCGACGAAATCTGGTTTAATGGTAGGGCTTGGTGAAACCAAAGACGAGCTGATGAGAACACTTGACGATCTCAGAGCCCACGAGGTCGATATGATTACAATTGGTCAATATCTTCAACCATCTAAGAGTCATCTTCCGGTAGATCGTTTTGTACATCCAGATGAGTTTGCTGAGTATGCAGAATATGGATATCGTATTGGATTTAATCATGTGGCTTCTGGGCCGTTAGTTCGATCGTCGTATCATGCAGATAAACAAGCAAGAGGCGAAGAAGTAAAATAACCACATAGCTGTAAAGTTGAAATTTATAGCTAGAAAGGCCCCGTTAATGTCAAATAAAAAACTCTTAGATATATTTAATGCAACAGTTTATCGTGACGAAAAAAAAGTTTTTGATGGACTTTCAATCGCTATAAAAAATGGAGAGAGCTCAGCTATAATTGGTCCAAATGGAGCTGGTAAAAGTACACTTCTTAAGCTTTTATCGAGAGAGATTTATCCAGTTTCACAACAGGGGTCCTTTGTAAAAATATTAGGAAAAGAGCTTCCGACCTTATGGGAGCTTAGGGAAAAAATAGGGCTAGTATCTGCTGATCTTCAGGTTTCATTTGTGCCTGAAGTTAGTGGTTTGGGGGTTGTTATATCTGGCCTATACAATTCAATTGGTCTATTTAGCCATCAGGATATCACCCAAGCTGAACGTAGTCGTGGTATCAACATATTAGAATATTTAGGCATCCAAAATTTGGCTAATCGCCCATATAGGCAAATGTCTACTGGACAGCAACGTTTTTGTCTTTTAGGTCGAGCCTTAATTCATAATCCAGATCACTTGATTTTAGATGAACCAACGAGTGGTTTAGATATTAGATCTACACATCAATATTTAAAAATTCTCAGAGAGTTGCTTAGTCAAGGAAAAACTATCTTGCTGGCCACTCATCATATCGATGAAATACCCCCGGAAATTGAGAGAATTATTTTAATGAGAGATGGAAAAATCTATGATGAAGGCGATAAAAAAAAATTGCTCACAGATAATAAGATGACCGAGTTTTTTGAGATGCCCTTAAAGGTTGTATTTTCTAATGGATTTTATAAGATCTTTCCATTATGAAGATGATTAGATGCATTGTTAGACTTAAAATAGCAATACGCTCAGACAGTCTGGCAGAAACATATAAGTAGGGAATAAATAAATATGAAAATCGTAAAAGACAGTGTAGTAGAGTTCCATCATAAGATGACAGACGAACACGGCGAGATCATTGAAAGTTCAATTGGTAAAGAGCCTAGTACTTTTTTGTATGGACATAAAAATATGATTGAAACCTTAGAGCACTCTATGTCAGGAAAAGAGGCTGGTGATAAATATACTGTGACACTCCAGCCAGATATGGCTTATGGTAGATTGAATCTTAAGAACAGATTAAGAGTTGCAAGAAAAAGTATCAGTCAAGAGGGTAAGTTGGAGCCAGGTATGGTGGTTCCTTTAAAAACAGTAGAAGGAACCCGTCCAGTTACTGTTGCTAAGGTCGGTAAGTTTAATGTGGACATAGATTTCAATCACCCCTTGGCCGGAAAAACTTTAACGTTTGACATAGAAATTGTAGAAGTCCGTCAAGCAACGTTTGAAGAATTGAAGCAAGGTAAACCTGAAACTAATAGCGCTGTTTAATGTAGATATTAATAGAATTGCAATTGTAATCCTAAGGTTAGAGTGTCTGTCTTATTGCCAGCGTACCCAGAGGCATTAGCATCCCCGCGCGCATAGTTGAGGTTCAAACTCGTTTTGTTACCAAAAATAATATAATTAGTCCCCCATTCTGTTGTAGCGCTACTTTTGGCTCCGCTTGGATTATTTTCTGTGTGCCGAAAATAAGGCTGTAGTTTTCCAGGCCCAACTTTATTTGGAAACAAGTAACCAGCTGTAGTATAAAACGTATCACCATCAAAGATGCAAAAGCATTCAACGGTTGCATCTGCTGGCCTTGATATAGTGTTGAAGTCTGCATCTGTTTTTTTGTAGCCAGCCCCAAAGTTAAACACTCCTTGGTTGGTTAAAATTCTTTCAGAGAATACGTCAAAGGCATACCCAAAAAAGTCACCTGATTCGGAGGTGCTGCCAGTACCATCAGACTGGGATTGAAGAGTTACAGCAGTTGTTAGAATATTTCCTTGAGACCCATGATAAGTAGCACTAGTATAGTAGTGGCCAGGCTGAGGCTCTACATTGAGAAAGTTATAAGCAAGTCGGCCTGCATATAATAAGTGATCAGAGTCGTTACCATAGTCATCCTCTAAGCCATCAAAGGCGCCCAACAAATATTGAAATCTCTCTTTTGTTCCCCAAAATACAGCCCCCTCACTTCGTCCTAGCTGTCCAGCCCCAACATGATATGCGGAAAATAAAGGTTGACGATATTGATTCCAGCTCAATGAGGAATAAGGACCATTCAGCCCAGGACGGTCTGAGGGTACTAGCGTCCTACCTAACCATAGATTAGCAGAAGGATTAAACTCAAATTTTAAGAGCGCATCGATAGTCATCATCGAATCGCCCTCGTATTTTTCTGTATTAATGTTGAATTTTAAGTATTTATGGAGTTGGCCAGATATATAGAGGCGCATACTGTTGATTGAGAATTCTGAGCTATTATCAGTGTTACTGTTACGTGAGGCTGTTTGAAAACGAAGTCCTCCTCCTACTGATAGCCAAGTTGTATCATTATATTTTAGCATAAGGCCTTTTAATGGAAGACCAGCTATAGCGGGTGATGTTGTTGATAGAACAACACAAATAAATAAAAATAATAAAATAGTCTTGTATATAGGTGATAAAAATTTTTCTTTGAGCTTAAACACTAACATTATTTTATGTGCCCTTCAGTGAAAATTAATATAAATTATATCACGCAGAATTATATTTATATGGCAGTAGCCTGGTTATTTTGACTTAATAGATGCATTAGTCCATGCATCATTTTTATTGGGGTGATAGACCCTAATTATAAAATCCACTTCTGTATTTAATGACTCAGCTTCTTTTAGTTCTGCTTGGTATTTTTTATTTGTGCGCCAACAAAGCGGAGTCATAGAGACTAATTCATTTATTTTTTGGGGGTTATTAATCTGAATTTGGTAGCTTAATCGTTCCTCCTTAACAAGCGATAGGTTAGTTGAATTTTCACTCTGTGTATGCTCCCTAGCTTCCTGATAAAGTAATTTTTTGAGTGACCATAAATGTTTCCCCCCCGGAGAAACAGTTATTAATATGCCAGTATCTTTTAGAATCCTAGCCACTTCGATATCACTCCCTGGAGCAAATATTCTTAATATACAATCAACTGAATCACTAAGAATTGGTAAATCAAAGTTACTTGCTACCGCAAAATCACCGTCTTTTGTTTGACGACTTGCAATTTTGGCAGCCTCTTTAGATATGTCTATTCCAAATATATGGCCAGTGATTTTTTCCGTTAAAAATTTTCGAAGGTAGTAACCATCGCCGCAACCGCAATCTAGTACTACACTATCGGTCCCTATCTGTTTGTCAATTAGTGAGATAATTTTTTTTGCTAGTAAATCATAGTAACCTTCCGCTAAAAATTTTTGACGACTGGTTACCATATGTTTTGTGTCCCCAGGCAAAGAGGATCGCTTCTGATGAGGCAGCAAGAGATTAATATAGCTCTCTTTTGAAATATCGTAACTGTGTTTATTTAAACATAACCAATGTTTACTTTTATTTTCGTTTGAGCTTGTAGGCTTTATTAGCGGAAGCTTGCAAACGGGACAAGCCCAAATTGATTGATGATTTTTTATAGACATAAAAAAGTTATTTTTTTTGATAATTTTTAGTTTTTATAATTATTTTCATGCGATAGTAGCCAAGATTTTTTTTCAGTACCGCCTGCAAATTTTGTTATTCGACCATCTTTTCTGACAATGCGGTGACAGGGAATAATTATGGCAATTGGATTTTTATTTAGAGCATTGCCCGTGGCGCGAATCGCCTTAGGGTTTCTTGCCATTGCTGCTATATTTTTATATGAAGTTGTCGCACCAAAATCGATTCTTGTTATTGCAGACCAAATAGACTCTTGGAAATTTGTCCCTTTCGAGCTGTAGGGTATATCGAAGATTTTTCGTTTCCCAGCAAAATACTCAGTTAGTTGTTTCTGGCATTCTTTGGTGAGGCTATTATTTGAAGAATTAGTTTTTTTGCTATCGAGTACAACTTTTATTATCTCACTACTTGTGGCCTGAATTTTTATTATACCAAGTGGTGAGATTAAAAAATCAGTATGTACTTTCAAATTATTCATGAAATTTAAATATTTTAACTATACAAAAAGAGATAGCTGAAGCACTAAGATTTTGTCCATACCTTTCTTACTGGTTCACCGAAATCATCATAAATTATTTTTTCTTTTGATGTGACTTTATCTGTTTTTTTGGCGTTTGATTTTAATAGCCTTCTTGAATCAATAGCTGCAATTACTTCTGTTAGAGGGGTTCGGTTTATTTTTGGTTCATTGAAAAGTGGAGTTTTTAGACTTGCTTGAGGGCTTTCGCGGCCAGTTACACCTTTATCCACCTGTTGAATCGTTCCGCCTTGACAAGTAAACGCATCTATCTGTCTCTGAAGTTCATCTCTTAAATCTGCTTTGGTTGGTATTTTATTCACAATTGGTTACCGTATTTTTACAGTGCAAAGTATAACACTAATATTGATATTCGTCAGTTCTACCAGTTATTCCATATAGGTGTGCAGGATACAGGAAGAATAGGGATATGACCAAGCTCAGCCCAGGGCTGCCCTGGCCGATGAAAATCAGATCCACATGAAGCTAACAGTTTCTTTTCTAAACACAAATTTGCAAGATCTTTTGTGATATCTGGGCTTTGATTTCCTGAGATCACCTCCATACCTTCACCACCAGCTTGTATAAAGTCATCTAATAAACGCTTGAGCTTATTTCTAGTTAGTTTGTACTTTTTTGGGTGTGCAAGTACTGCAATACCACCTGCCTCTTTGATCCATGAAATAATCTGAGGAAGATCTGCCCAAAAGTTTTTTATGTCTCCTGGTTTTCCTGATCCAAGATATTTCTTAAAAGCTTGCTCAATATCTTTAACAGCACCAATATCTACAAGATATTGAGCAAAATGAGGACGCCCAATATTTCCATTTTTTGCGATATTGGCTGCCCCGGTTAAGGATCCTTTAAACCCCAAATTGTCGAGCTTGGAAGCAATCATAGCAGCTCTTTTCGATCTTGCTGCTTGTTGGAACTTTACCCCCGCCTCTAAAGAAGCACTATCAAGCTTTAAATTTAATCCTAGGATATGAACATTGATTTTCTGCCAGCTACTAGAAAATTCTATCCCTGGAATGATTTTGATCGAAGAGTTTTCTTTGATGTTTATATGTTGAAAGGCTGCAACGGTATCATGATCTGTTATTGCAAGAGCGTTAACACCCATCTCTATAGCTCTATCGACCAGCTGTGTTGGTGTGAGCTGCCCATCTGAACAGTTAGTATGACAGTGCAAGTCATATTTGATTGGATTAAACATTTTCCCTCAATGTTTTTAAGCGTCACCACGTCGTGGATATAAATATTACAAACTCGAAACTATTTTTGTCAGGTATAATTAATTTATGGTGATTCATTCTACTAAAAAAGATATTGATATTATAGCTCCTATTGATTGCGAAATGCAGCAAGAAGTAATAGTTAGAACTCATTATTTTATAGAACTAGGTTCAAAACTGCTTAAGAAAAAATTTAGCTTTGTTCCTATTATTTTTGATTTGAGTGGAAGGGCGGCAGGCATGTATAAATGGAAAAATTTAGGTATAACAAACCCAAATGACCTAGGAGTAATTCGCTACAATCCTTGGATTTTTGCAAAATATTACAAAGAAAATTTTACTACAACTGTTCCGCATGAAGTAGCACATTATCTAGTAAGATGCCTGCACGCTGATCATAAATTTATGCCTCATGGTTTGGAATGGAAATCTATTATGCATGCTTTTGGGGCCGATAATAATGTTACTGCTAGTTTTGATATGAGCGGAATACCTTGTCGAAAGTCCAAAAAATTTAGGTATTATTGCGATTGCATGGCTCATCATTTAGGTGCTTTTAGACATAATAAACGCTCGCGTCATGAGGCTAAATATCTTTGCCGTCTTTGTCATACTGAGCTCGTAGCTGCGAATGGGAGTAGTTGTGACTGAAACAAAAAAAAATTGGTATGTCTACATGATCAAGTCTAGCGATGAATCTTTATATACTGGTATCACGACAGATTTAGATCGACGCTTTCAACAGCATTTGAAAGGTAAAGGTGGGGCTAAATATTTTCAGGGCAGAAGGCCAGAAAAAATCGTTTATACAGAGGCTGGTCATGACCGTAGTAGCGCATCTATACGTGAAGCAGAAATAAAATCTTTTAGTAGAAATAAAAAAATTCTAATCGTGAATGCAGCTAAAAATTTGACACTCAACTAATGGGTCCAAAATTAAAGGGTCCAAAATTTTGGGCTAACTTTAAAATATAATAATTAAACTAATTCATAAATATAGCAGTATGTAATATCGTTTCTGGAGGAAAAATATATTTGAATATGTGGGATGTAATTATAGTTGGTGCGGGTGCCGCTGGTTTAATGTGCGCTATAACTGCTGGCAGACGTGGACGTAAGGTTTTAGTTCTTGAGGCATCAAATAAGCCTGGAAAAAAAATACTCATGTCTGGAGGTGGGCGCTGTAACTTCACCAATTTATATACTGAAGCAGATAAATTTCTATCAAAAAACCCTAATTTTTGTAAATCAGCTTTAAGTCGCTATACATGCGCTGACTTTTTGGAGTTAGTGAATAAACATGATGTTGACTATCATGAAAAGGTACTTGGTCAATTATTCTGTAATAATTCGTCAAAAGATATTCTTAATATGCTGCTGGCTGAAGCTAAAAAAGAAAAAGTAACAATAAAAACTAACTGTCAGATTAAAAAATATAACCACGAAGAATATTTTGAGTTAACTACAAATCAAGAATGTTATGAAGCTAAATCACTAGTTATAGCTTCAGGTGGACTCTCTGTTCCAACATTGGGAGGGACAAATTTTGGTTATAAGATAGCAGAAAAATTTGGCCATAAAATTACAGAGCTCCGGCCAGCTTTAGTGCCTTTTATTTTTACAGATGCATTTAAAATTATGACAGAAAAACTATCCGGCTTATCGTTACCTGTTTGTATATCTACTAATAAGTACCAGTTCGTAGAAAACATGTTATTTACCCATCGCGGCTTAAGTGGACCTGCTGTATTGCAAATATCAAGCTATTGGAAAGAAGGAGATGATATTAAAATAAATCTGTTACCTTCCATAGATTGTATGATTTTCCTAGCAGAACAAAAATACCATCAACCCAAAGCTCTTTTAAGAACAATTTTTTCTCAATTATTACCAAGAAAATTAGTATTAGAGTTAGAAGAGATTTGGTGGTCTGATAAAAAAGAAATACCGCTTGCAGAACTTCCAGAATTATTATTTAAAAATCTTTCTGATAAAATACATAATTGGAAATTAAAGCCCTCAGCAACAGAAGGCTATCGGACCGCTGAGGTAACACTTGGGGGCATTAAAACTGATTATGTTTCATCTAAAACAATGGAGAGCAAGAGGCAGAAAGATTTGTATTTTATTGGTGAGGTTTTAGATGTAACTGGTCACCTTGGAGGATTTAATTTCCAGTGGGCTTGGGCGTCTGGGTATGTTGCTGGAGAAGTAGTTTAGCTATAAATACACTTACTGACTTTAAGACCATTAATAAGTAAATTTTTTACTATCAAAATGGATTTTGAAATGGATCGAGAAAAATTAAATACTGAAACAGCTAAAATTTCTTGGAAAGAATTAGAGATTTTTTTTGCAAATGGAACTGCAGTGCATGTATCTTCAAGTTTGGATTTGATTGATGTGGCCCTAGAAATTTTTCTAGATAACAAAATTCAAGTTGAACAATGGATGTCGGATAATTTAGTTTGTAAGGTTAGTGTTAAGCAGGCTAAATTATGGCTAAATAACGACGCTATACTATGGTCAGTTGTCGTCAAGCCATGGGTTTTAGTTCAACCATTAAAAGAGTCTGGTTTGTAATTATAAAAAATATAAATCAATTTATTAGAATTTTAATCTTGATAAATATTGCTTCATATAGGATCCTTCGCACAGCTTTCAAAAGCCCTAGATCTGGCGTCTTGGGAAAATAAGAAATTTAAATTAAGGGAGATAGTCTCATGGCGGGTTTCGACAAGGTGGTTAACACCTACGAAGAGGCGATGGCAGGCCTTACAGATGGCATGACTGTCATTGCAGGTGGCTTTGGTATTTGTGGCATACCTGAAAATTTGATCAAAGAGATCAAAAAAATGGGATCTAAAGAATTAACAATTATCTCTAATAATTGTGGTTGTGATGGCTTAGGTCTTGGGATACTTTTAGAGGAACGTCAAATAAAAAAAATGGTGTCTTCTTATGTTGGAGAAAATAAGATGTTTGAAGAACAACTCCTATCTGGAGTGCTCGAAGTTGAATTGACTCCACAGGGGACACTAGCAGAAAAAATGCGTGCAGGAGGGGCAGGTATACCTGCCTTTTATACTGCTACCGGCTGTGGTACCGATATAGCTAAAGGAAAAGATGTTCGTGAATTCGATGGACGTAAGTATATTCTTGAGGAGTCAATTACAGGTGACTTTGCTCTAATCAAAGCTTGGAAGGCAGATCGTTTTGGTAATGCTATATACCGTCATACAGCTATGAATTTTAACCCTATGGCCGCGACAGCTGGTAAAATTACAGTTATGGAAGTAGAAGAGATTGTTGAGCCTGGCGAATTAGATCCAATGCATGTCCATACCCCAGGTATTTATGTTGATCGTCTTATACAAGGTACGTTTGAAAAACGTATCGAATTGCGTACTGTGCGCGAAAACTAATCGGAGAGATAATAATGTCACTTTCTCGAGATCAAATGGCTATTCGAGTAGCGCGTGAACTTCAGGATGGTTATTACGTGAACTTAGGTATAGGTATACCTACACTAGTTGCAAATCATGTCCCTAAGGGAATGGAAGTTATGTTGCAATCTGAGAATGGATTACTTGGAATGGGGCCGTTTCCAACAGAAAATGAAGTCGATGCAGACTTAATAAATGCTGGAAAACAAACAGTTACTACAGCAACTGGTGCGTCAATCTTCTCTTCATCTGAATCTTTTGCCATGATTCGCGGCGGTCATGTAGATCTTACTGTTCTTGGTGCTTTTGAAGTCGATGCTCTAGGAAACATAGCCTCATGGATGATCCCCGGGAAGCTCATAAAGGGTATGGGCGGTGCTATGGATCTTGTAGCTGGTGCAGATAATATAATTGTTATGATGACCCACGCAGATAAGCATGGTAATTCTAAGTTATTGTCGGACTGTTCGCTCCCTTTGACTGGAGCTGGGTGCATCAAACAAGTATTGACTGACTTAGCATACTTAGAAATACATGATGGAAAATTTCATTTGATTGAACGCGCACCTGGTGTTTCGGTTGAGGAGATTATTGAGAAAACTGCTGGCGCTCTAGTCGTAGCAGATAATGTGCCAGAGATGAAATTTTAAATTTTTAGGAAGTTGTTCATAGCTTTATTTTCTATCAATTATTATCGGAATAGTCCGATAATAATTGATAGATTAAGCCTCCTATTTAAGGAGGCTTTTTTTAAAACAAGAAATATCAGTTAATGCTCAACTGCACCAACACCATGAATGCGGCCATGAGAGATTTCTTCCTCTGTAGCTTTCCTGACATCCATAATTCTTACATCAAATGTTAGTTTTTTCCCAGCTAGCTGGTGATTTCCATCAACGCTAACTAATTT